>Ga0209062_1000183_pt1 | contig 234033 bp, 195 predicted proteins | sample Coa_R2_2_FD_187158 | JGI IMG/M metagenome (GOLD analysis project Ga0209062, IMG submission 187158) | Surface soil microbial communities from Centralia Pennsylvania, which are recovering from an underground coalmine fire - Coalmine... | ecosystem: Environmental > Terrestrial > Soil >... | reverse complement strand
CGAAGGAGAACTGCGGGCTCGGGCCCGCGCCCGCCGTCACGTTCTGCTGCCAGCGATTGCCGAAGCGGTCGTAAACGTAGCGGAAGGCCTGCGTGTTTTGGCCGTCGGGGCACTGGGCGGTGCAGGAACTGGCTACCAGCCGGTTGAGCCCGTCGTATTGGAAGCTCGTCCCATCGCCGTTGACGCTGTCGTTGGCGCTCGTCACGTCGCCGTCGGGCGCAAAGCCCAACACGAAGCTATAGCTCGCCGCCGCCCCGCCGGTCAAGGCCGATCCGCTCGGCGACGCGGTGAACGAGCCCGAGGGGAAAGCGCCCGGATCGTTCGTTGCGCTGGCGGCGGAGAGGCTGTAGTTTGTGTACCAGCCGGTCGCGGTCGAGGTGAAGGTCACCGTCGAACCGCTGGCTGCCGCCGTCACGCTGGAATCGCCGGAGAAGGCGCTTGCGAGCGCGCTCGCGATCGAGCTGGGCGTCGAGTTCTGACCATAGCTGACCGATTCGGCCACGCCGTTCACCGTCGCCGTCACCGTGCCCGAGTCGTAGGTTTCCGAGCCGCCGCCAGTGAGCGAGGATCCGGAGGCACTGGCGGAATACGACGCGCTCGAGAACTGCGAGGAGTCGCCCGTGGCCGAGCTCGCTGAGAGAGAGTAGTCGGTGTTCGCGCCCGTGGTCTTGGCCGTGAGGTCCACGGTTGAGCCCGAGGCCGAGGCGTTGACGTAGCTCGAACCCGACTGCACGGCGCTGGCCAGCGCCGTGGCCAGCGAGCTGGTCGTGCTCGATTGGCCGTAGCTGGCCGAGAACGTCTGGCCGTTCACCGTGAGCGAGACCGTGCCGGTATCGTAGTAGGTTGTATTGGCGCCGCCGGTCAGCGTCGAGCCGGAGGGCGAGGCCGGGAACGAGGTCCCGGAAAATTGCGAGGTGTCCGTCGTTGCGGAGCTGGCCGAGAGGGAGTAGTTCGTGCTGGCGCCCTTGGTCTTGGCGACGAGGCTAACGGTCGAGCCGGAGGCCGAAGCGTTCACGTAACCCGAGCCCGACTGCACGGCGCTGGCCAGCGCCGAGGCCAAAGAACTGCTGCTGCTCGACTGCCCATAGCCGGTCGAGAAGGTCTGCCCGTTTACGGTGAGCGAAAGCGTGCCGGAATCGTAATACGTCACGGCGTCCGTGCCGCCCGTCAGTGCGCCGCCTGACGCGTTGGCATAAAACGATTGCACTCCAAAGTCAGACTGGACGGAGGTGGCGAGCGAATAGTTCGTGGCCGCCCCAGAGGCCTTGGCGGTAAGGTAGACCGTGCTGCCCGATGCGGAGGCGGTAACCGGTGCGGCCGAGTCGCCATTGATCGTATACGCCAGCCCTGTGGCTAAATTACCCGAAGTCTCAGCGCCGTAGCTTGCGGTATCGGAATGGCCATTTACCGTAACGGTCACAGTACCCTGATCCGGCTGGGTGTGGCAGTACGGATTGCAGATTGTTATGGTTTGGTCAGACCCGGAGATCGTGACTGACCCTGTGCCGGGCGTGGCAGCATGCTGGATCGTGCGCTCGCTGCCGGAGATCGTGACGGAGCCGCTGCCGGAGCTGGTCCCGAGCGTTAGGCTCTGGTCGGGACCGCCACCAATCGTGACCGAGCCGCTGCCGGCGGTCGGCGTGCCCTTCGTACTTTCCGTGCCGGTGATCGAAATCGAGCCGGTGGCGTGGGTATCGTTGCCGTTCACCAGGCGCTCGGTGAGCCGGCCGCGGTTGTCGTAGGTGTCGGTCTCGATGGCGCCGTTGCCGAAATCTACGGAGGCGAGCTCGCCAAGCGGGTTGTAGCCGGCTCCGGAGAGAAGCCCTGCCGGATGCTGCGAGTCGGAAAGGCTGCTGGTGACGCTCGCGAGCTGACCCGCGACGCCCCCGCTGGAGTTGCCGACGTAGCCATAGGTGAAGCTGGCGCCGGCGCCGTCGGTTGACGTGAGCGGGTCGCCGGCCAGGTCGTAGGTGTAGCTGACCGGCCAAGACGTAGAGCCGCAGTTCGAGGGCGTGCATTGATCGTTGCGCGTGACGCGTCCCATCGGGTCATAAGCGAAGATCTCGCCGGTCTGAACCGCCCCGTTGGCCAGCGTCTGCTCTTCGGTGAGCCGGCCGACCGGGTAGCCCGTCGCGACGCCCCACTCCGAGCTCTGGTCATAGGCCAACTGGACCGTCGGCGTCCCGTCGGAGTAGGCCCTCTGGGTAAGGCGGTGAAGGTGGTCGTAGCTGTAGGCGGTGGTGATGCCGCGCGCGTCGGTGCGGCAGGTGAGATCGCCCGCCGAGGCCGGCGCGCCGCAGGCGGCGGCGTCGTAGGTGTACTGCACGGCGCCGCTCTCGGGATTGGCGGCGCTGGTGAGCCGCGAGAGGCCGTCGTAGGTGAACGTGCGATTGTTCAAGCCGGCCTGCGCAACCGAGGTCAAGTCGCCCAGGGCGCTGTAGCCGTAGTTGGTTAGGAATCCCGTGGCGGCGATATCCAGGTTGCAGGCTGCCGGCGTGCCGCCGGTGCCCGGCAGCGAGGCCGAGGTCACCTCGCACACGGAAATCACGCGGCCAAGCCCGTCGGCTTGCGAGATGCGCGCGACGCGCGAGGCGCCGTTGCCCTCATCTTGCACCTCGGTGGCGGCGCCGGCGTAGCTGGTCAAAATGCTGCTGCCGTCGGGGTGAGTGACTTGCGTCACGCGCCCCAGCGCGTCGTAGTTCGTCGTAGTAACGCCGTAGGTCGGATCGCTCGTCGAGCGATATGGATTCGTGACCTTCCACGCCTGGCCCTCGCCGTCATACGTTGTTTGCACGTAATCGGTGCCAGCCGGGTCGCTGGTGTGCTCGGCTTCGACCAGATGGCCGAGGCCGTCGAAGGTGTGGACGCTGGTGTCCCAAATGCCGGAGGAAATTTCGCGCGAGATGGTGAGGCTGGGCGAAGGCGCAGCGTCGTTGTAGGCATAGGTGGTCTCGCCGCCGTCGGGAAAGTTCGTCTGGGTGAGCCGCAGCAGCGGATCGTTGTATGTGAAGCTGGTGGTCTGGCCGTTCTCGTCCTTGGCGGTGGCCAGTTCGCCGCTCGCGTAGTTCCAAGTGTAGCTGCGCGTGTGGCCGAGCGCGTCCGTGATCAGCGTGGGGTAGGCGTGGGTCTGGCCGGGAGAAGAGCCGCTGGCCCAAGCGTCATTGTAGCCGCAGTTGGTGGCGTCGCCGGCGGGGTCGGTTAGCTGTGCCAGTTGACCGTCGTCGAACCAGGCGTAGTTGGTAGTGAGCCAATTACTTCCGCCGACCCACCTCGCCACCGAGGTTGGGTTGCCGCGCAAACCCGGCGGGGCGACCAGGTTGATGGCACCCGAGGCAGCCGGCGCGCCTGCGTCGTACGCGAACGTCGTGGCGGCCACGGTGTTCGCGGAGCCATCGTAAACTGTGATGCTGTCGGGCGCATTCACGATGTGGGTGGAGGGGGCGCCGCCCATGAAGTTGTGGTAGGCGGTGACGGTACGTCGAAGCAACGGGCCCCAGCCACCCGGTAGGGCGGGGCTGGCCGTGCTGTAGCAGCCGGGCGCCGACCCGGCAGCCCCTTGGCGCTGGAAATCGAACTGGTCGCTCTCCGTTCTCTGTTCGTCGGAGTTGTAGCAATAGAGCGCGGCCGAGCTCTGGCCGTTATCGAGCTGTGTCTGCTGGCCGGCGAGCTCGCGCTCATTGGCCCAGGTCTGGTAAACCGTGCGCAGCGTGTGGCCGCCGCCATCCTGGTAAACCACGCTGGTCTCGACCGGGATTTGGGGCGCGAGCGTGTCCTGCTGGAAGGGCGGCGTCGACTCGGCCATCGGCGCGTAGTTGTAAACCGTAACGGCTACCAGGCCGGTGAGTAGGTCGGTGCTGGTTACCGTGGTTTGCTTGCTGGTCCAATACCCGTCGTTCTTCCCGTCCCAGGTGGTCGTATAGGCAAAGTGCTGGTGGAGCACCTCCTGCGTGCCATCGTAGCTCACGTAGCGGTCGGTCACCGCCGGCTCGTCGAATAGGACTGAGCACGGATCCGAACTGGTGGTCGTCTGCGGGTCGTCGTAATTCGGCAGCGGCACCGAAGGGAAAAGCGACGCGGCGGCCTGGCTGTTCAGGCCCCACACGTAGCGCACGTAGCCGCCCGTGGGGTAGTTGACTTGAGCCAGGCGCCCGTAGGTCGACTCATAGGCAAAAGTCCACTTCTGGCCGTTGGGCAGGTCAATTTCCGTCACCGCTGGGACCGACACGGATCCTCCCGAGGCCAGCGTGCAAGCGCCCGGGCCCAGATTGGTCATCTGCTCGGGAAAAGTCTCGGTCGCATTGCCCCAGTGCAGCGTGAAGGGCGTCGCCAGGCCGGCGACGCTGACTGTATCGCCGTTATTGCCGATACCGGTCCAAGCCAGAACCTGCCGTCCTAGCGCGTCGCGATAGCCGTTGGTGCCGGTGATGCCGGTGCCGGTGGCGACGATCTGGTTGCCGTTGCGGTCGGTGATCGAGCTCGCCGCCTCGCCCCAACGGTAGATGCCGTTGGGATCCAGGTGGGTCACGCCGAGTCCCATTTGGCCAAACTGATAAACGGTCCCGGAGCCATCGGTCACCGTCACCGCCGGCGCGCCGTTAAAGCCGCAGCCCTGGCAGCCGGCGGTGCTTGCCAGCACACCCTGCGCGTTGCCGGGGCTAACGAGCGAATAGGTGGTGTCGCCCGCTGCGCTCTGGGCGTCGGGCTCCATGACGCCGATCCACAGCGTGTGTTCGGACCCGTCCACGCCCCGAAAAACATAATTCGTGGTGGCGTCTTCTTGATAGACGACCCAGCATCCCGGCCCGTTGTTCTGCGTGCAGGTGGGTTGCGCGTGGGCTGCGGCTATGACCGCGCTCACGGTCAACACCGGCAGGTCGTAGCCCCAACCGCCCACCTGAAAAGCGGAGGGCGGACTCTGGATCCAGCTAATCTCGTAAGGCCCCGAGCCCTGCTGCCGCCCCAAATAGGTATCCTCGCGGCTGCTATAGCGGAACCCGAAGGGCAAGGTTAGTCGGCGGCCTCCCGGCAACAGAACCGGGATTTCCAGCGATACCGAGCCGTCGGCAGGGTTGACGGTCTCCGCCGGGGCGCCGAGATAGTGATGCCCCGATCCCGGAACCGGAGCCGACGCGGCTAGTACCGGGTCGGGGACCTGGGCAGCCACGCGGGACGGAACTATCAGAATCGCGACAGCGGTGGCAAGGCCCGCAAGGGCGCCGCAGCGGAGGCGCGAAAGGCCGGTCATGATATGCCCCCTCTTCCTGGTCCGGGGATGGGTATCTCCCGCCCCGACCCAGGTCCGGTGCCGCGGCGCCTGCCCCGGCGCCGCCGAGATCGTGCTGTACTCCCCAGCGAGCCCCAGCGCTTCCCGCCTTATCTGGGTCGGCCGGTAACTCGCTCCTCGTCTCCCGGCTCTCTTCGCGGCCGGTTCGACTGAATCGGCTACGGCCGAAGTAGGACGCAATGCGACGGCCTTTGTCAAGAAAAAAAATCGGCAAAACTGCAATTTATGGCCGCTGATTGCCAGGGCGGCCGCTCCCCACAGTCGGGGCCCAAAGGCTCGCCCCGGCTGCTCAGCCCCGCTTAAGGGTCTAAGGGAAAGGTATGGCTCTGAAACTGCCCCAGTTAGCGGCCGGGCGAGTCTTTAGGGACTTGACTGGGAGCCGCCACGATCAGCCCGGCGGCGGGGCTTTTACGGGGCATCGTCGTCCGGCGCGCTGTGCGGGCGGGCGCGGTTGCAATCAGCCATCCAGGCCCGCGAGCGCGTGCGCGCCTGTCCCAGGCTCAGGGAAGGGTGCGCGTTCAGGATTTCGTTGCGCGGTGGGGTCGCTGAAGGTCTCGAGTCGACCCGCCTTCCGCCGGCTGGCCAGACCGGGTCGACTGCAGCTCGATGCCGTGCCGGTGCGCCCGGGCCCCGAGTGCAGAACTGGCGGACTGGGCGCCATCATTTGCCGTGACCGAAAGCGGCTTGCCGCACGCCCGCAGAGCCGCCTCCGGCGCTTCGCGCACGCGCTCGCGGCTGAGCCAGCCGGCGCGGCGGCCGCGCGGTCAGCGGGGCGCGGGGACCTCGGCGGCCACCCAGGCGCGGGCCACGCCGACGGCGAGGTTGCGCACGCGCTGGATGACGCCGACGCGCTCGGTCACCGAGATCGCGCCGCGGGCGTCGAGGAGATTGAACAGGTGCGAGCACTTCAGGCACAGCTCATAGGCGGCGAGCATCGGCGCGCGCGCCCCGCCGGCGCCTTCGGCGGCTTCCGCCGCGAAGCCGCGCAGCAGTTCCTGGCACTCGGCTTCGCACAGCCGGAAGTGCTGCCACAGATACTCGACATTGGCGCGCTCGAAGTTGTAAGCCGACATCTGCACCTCGTCGGCCAGGCGCACGTCGCGGTAGGAAAGCGCGGGCGACCAGCGGATGTCGTAGATCGAATCCACGTCTTGCAGGAAGGCCGCGATGCGCTCCATGCCGTAGGTCAGCTCGGCCGAGACCGGGTCGAGATCGAAGCCGCCGCACTGCTGGAAATAGGTGAACTGCGTGATCTCCAGCCCGTCGAGCATCACCTGCCAGCCCAGGCCCCAGGCCCCGAGCGTCGGCGACTCCCAGTTGTCTTCCTCGAACTTGATGTCGTGCTTGCGCAATTCAATGCCAATCGCCTGCAGGCTCTGAAGATAGAGATCCTGCACATTCTCCGGCGGCGGCTTCAAGATCACCTGCAACTGGGTGTGTTTGTAGAGCCGGTTGGGGTTCTCGCCGTAGCGGCCGTCGGCGGGGCGGCGGCTCGGCTGCAAATAGGCGACGCGGCAGGGCGCGGGGCCGAGCACCCGCAGAAACGTGTCGGGCGACATGGTGCCGGCGCCGACCTCAAGGTCATAGGGCAAGAGCAGCGCGCAACCCTGCACCGCCCAATAGCACTGCAGCGCCAGCATCAAATCCTGGAAAAACTCGCGCGGGCGCAGCTCGGCCGCAGGAGCGGCAAGGGCGGCGGTGGTTTCGGCGATCACGGGCAGATCCTTAGAGTTCCTGCAATAACTTCCAGCTTTGCATGCGCTGCTCGAGATGGGCTTCGACGCGCTGATGCAACAGCAGCCGCAAATCCGCGGCCTGGGCGCCGGTCTCCCAACCGGCGGGCGCGATCGCGGCCAGCGGCGTCTTGGCGAAGACGAGCGCCCAGGCGCGGCCGCCGCCGCTCAGGCGCGATCCGCCGGCGGGACGGCAGCCGCGGCAGGCCACGCCTTCGATGCCGGGACCGAAGGCGGCTTCTTCCTCCGCCGCCAGCGCCCGGCCGCAAACTTGGCAGTGCGCCAGGTCGGGCAAGAAGCCTTCGAGCCGCACCATCCAATACAAATCATAAAGGAGCGCCAGCCAGGGCGGCACGCCGGCTTGCAACCCCGCCAGCACCGCGACCAGCAGGCGAAAGGCGGCGTCGTTGACCTGATGCTCGGGCAGCAGCCGCTCGGCGAGCTCGGCGATATACCCCAGGATCACCGCCGATTCGTAGCCGCCGGCGTGGGTGGCCAGCATCGAGCGCACCACCTCGCAGCGATCGATCGCCACCAAGTCGCGATTGGGCCGCTCGAAAAACGACACCTGCACCTGCGTCAGCGGTTCCAGCGCCGCGCCGAAGCCGCTCTGGGGACGCCGCGCGCCGCGGCTCACGCCCCGGCACTTGCCGTACTGGCGGGTGAAGAAGCTGACGATGCGATCGGCCTCGCGCAGCGGATAGGTGCGCAGGATGATCGCGTCGGCCTGGCGGGCGGGCATGGTTCCAGCGTAACCGAGCGTGCGGGCGGCGGCACGGCGGAATCGCAACCCGCAGCGCCCGCGCCGGCCGGCGGCGCGGCGCGCGCGCTCGGGGCCGGAGTGCCGGGACCCGGGGAGCGGGCGGCGGGGGTGCGGCGGAGCGGCGCGGCGCGGCGGCGGCGCGGGTACTCTGGTACGACATGGCCGCGGAGGAAAAAGCGTTCGACGTGGTGGGGCTGGGGCTGATCGCGACGGATCGCCTCATCACCGTGCCGCGCTTTCCTCGTCCGGGGGACAAGGTCGCCTACAGCCGGGAGCAGGTGTTGCCCGGCGGGCAGGTGGCGGGGGCGTGCGTAGTGGCGCGGCGATTCGGCTTCCGCGCCTCGTTCGGCGGCTCGGTGGGCGACGACGAGGAAGGCGGCTGGCAGGCGGCGGAGCTGGCGCGCGAGGGCATCGACGCGTCGCGGCTGCGGCGCGTCGCCGGCTGCCGCTCGCAGCGCGCGTGGATCTTCGTCGAGGAGGCGAGCGGCGAGCGCACCATCGTGTACGAGCGGGCGGCGGCGCTCGCGTTTCCCGCCGCCGAGGTGGATGCGGGCTGGATCGCCTCCGGGCGCCTGCTCCATCTCGACGGCCACGACGGTGCCGCCGCCGCGCGCGCGGCGGAACTGGCCCGCGCCGCCGGCGTGCCCGTCTCCGCGGATCTGGCGAATCTTTACGAGCGCCAGCGCGCCGACACGCTCCGCCTGTTGCGCGCCGCCGATTACTTGATCGCATCCGAGGGCTTCGCCCGCCAGCTCTTCGGGCCGCTGCCCGCCGATGCGGCGCTGCAGCGGCTGCGGGGCGAGTTCGGCATCGGCTTCGCCGCGCTCACGCTGGGCGCGGAGGGCGTGCTGGCGCGCGCCGGCGCCGCGCAACTGCCCGGCGGCCGCGCCTACATACCGGGCTTCGCGGTCGCCGCCGTCGATACCACCGGCGCCGGCGACGTCCTGCACGGCGGCTTTCTCGTCGGCCTGCTGCGCGGCTGGGCGGCGGCGCGCGCGCTGGAGTTCGCGTGCGCGCTGGCGGCGCTCAACTGCACGGCGCCGGGCGCGCGCGGCCACATCGCCGGCGACGAAGAAGTCGCGGCGCTGCTGCGCGCGGCGCCGCGCCGCGCCCGCCCGGGTCTCGCGTAGCTGCCAACGGGCGGCCGGGACGATCGGCGCCGCGCGGCGGCGGCCGGCTCCCGGCTCTTCGCCCGGGGCGCAGCCGTGGCAACGGCCGGTACGGGGCCGGTATGCGGTACACTGGCGGACTGCGTTCAGCGCCGACGATTGCCACCACACCGCGCTCCGGGCCGCGCGCCGGCCCGCGCGCAGGATGCCGCCGCGTCATGCGCCGGAACGCGCGAAGGAGCTGCCGATGAAAATCATTGCCCGAAGCCTGGGTGTCGCGCTGCTGCTGGCGCTGGCCGCCGCGGCGCAGTGGACGGCGATCGGCGCCATGCCCGCCGGGCGGCGCAAAGCCGGCAGCGTCGTCTATCAGAACGAGCGCGGGCTGCTGCGCCTGTCGGCGCCGGCGCCGGGGATCATCCGCGTGCGCTTCACGCCGGCGGCGGAACTGGCCCGCGCCGGCCGCGACCATTCCTACGCGCTCGCCGCCGCCGCGCCCGCCGGCGGCGAGTTCACGTTCGTGCCCGGCGCCGATCAAGACGAGCTGACGACTTCCCTGCTGACGCTGCGCATCGCCCGCAATCCCGTGCGCCTCGCGTTCTACGATCGCGACGGCCGCCTGCTCGGCGCCGATGCGGGCGACGGCATGGCCTTCGACACCGCCGATGCCGCCGCGGGCGGCGGCGCGCGCGTGCGGGTGTGGAAGCAACTCGACGACTACGACCACTTCTTCGGACTCGGCGAAAAGACCGGACCGCTCGACAAACGCGGCATGAAGCTGGGCGGCACGTCCTACGTGATGTGGAACTCCGACGTCTTCGGTTACGACAACTCCACCGATCCCCTCTATGCCGATATCCCGCTGCTGATCGTGCTGCACAAAGCGCCCGATGCGCCGGCCCTGGCGCACGGCCTCTTTTTCGACAACACCTTTCGCGCCAGCTTCGATCTCGGGCGGCGGAGCCGGCAATACTTCGACTTCGGCGCGGAGGGGGGCGAACTCAACTATTACTTCATCGCCGGCCCCACGCCGCGGGACGTGCTCGAGCGCTACGCGCGGCTGACCGGCACGATGCCGCTGCCGCCGCTATGGGCGATCGGCTACCAGCAGAGCCGCTATAGCTACTATCCGGCGAGCCAGGTGTTGGAGATCGCGCGGCAGTTCCGCCAGCGCGACATTCCCGCCGACGGCATTTGGCTGGATATCGCCTACATGAACGGCTACCGCGTCTTCACCTGGGATCCGACCGGATTCCCGCAGCCGCGGCAGCTTCTGGCGCAGCTTCACGGCCTCGGCTTCCATGCGGTCGCGATCATCGATCCCGGCGTGAAGCAGGATCCCGGCTATGCGGTTTATGACAGCGGCCTGCAAGCGGGCGTCTTCGCTCGCCGGCCGGACGGCAGCTTGTTCGTCGGCCCGGTGTGGCCCGGGCCGGCCGTGTTTCCCGACTTCACGGATGCGGCGGCGCGGGCGTGGTGGGCGCACGAGATCGCGAGCTTCGCCGCGGCCGGCTTGAGCGGCATCTGGAACGACATGAACGAGCCGTCGGTCTTCGATACCCCCTCCGGCACCATGGCCGACGACGTGCGCTTCGCCAACGCGGGCGCGCCCAGCACCGCCGCGGAAACGCACAACGTCTTCGGGCAGCAGATGTCGCGCGCGACGCAGGCGGGGCTGCTGGAACTGCATCCGGAGGCGCGGCCGTTCGTGCTGACGCGCGACACCTATGCCGGCGGCCAGCGCTATGCGGCGCTCTGGACCGGCGACAACACCGCCGATTGGGGCCACCTGCGCAACGGCATCACCACCCTGCTCGGCCTCGGCCTCTCCGGCTTTCCCTTCGTCGGCAACGATATCGGCGGCTTTGCCGGCGTCAGCTCCGCCGATCTCTGGACGCGCTGGGCCGAGGCCGCGGCCTTCTTCCCCTTCATGCGCGGCCACGCCATGATTGACACCCCGCCCAAGGAACCCTGGGCCTTCGGCCCCGCCGCCGAGGCCGCCAATCGCGCCGCCATCGACCGCCGCTATCGCTACCTTCCCTATATTTACGATGCGTTCTACGCAAGCTCGCGCAGCGGCCTGCCGATGATGCGCGCGCTCGTCCTCGACTACCCCGACGACCCGCAGACCTACGATCTGGCGAGTGAGTTTCTCTTCGGCGACGATCTGCTGGTCGCGCCCATTCTTGCGCCGCACGCCACCAGCCGCTCGGTATACTTGCCCGCCGGGAGCTGGCACCGCATCGCCGCCGACGCGAGCGACGCCGTGTTCGCCGGGCCGGCGACGGTGCAGGTGACGGCGGAGGCAGCGCAACTGCCGCTCTTCGCGCGCGACGGCGCCATCCTCTTCTTGTCGCCGCCGCGCGCCAACACCGCGGAATGGCAAACGGCGCCGCTGATCTTCGACGTGCGCTCGCGGCAAGCGACCGCACGCCAATATTACGAAGACGACGGCGCGACCTTCGCCTACCGGCGCGGCGTCTATTTTCTGCGCACGGTCGCCTATGCGCCCGGCGCGCTCGCGACCACCGTCACGCTTTCGGCCGCGCAGGGCTCGTACCGCCCCCGCCATCCGTCGGCGCAGGTGGTGTTGCACGACGTCGCCGCTCCCGCCGCCGCCACGCTCGACGGCGTGCCGCTGGCGCCCGCGGCGCTCAGCTACTCCGGCACGCGCCAATTGACGATCACGCTGCCCTGGTCCGCCGCCGCCCAGCGTCTCGTGATTCGCTGGCGCTGACGCGGCAGCAGGGCGCGGAGCGCAGCAGGCGCAGCGCAGCAGTCGCGGTCGCGGGGCGCGGCACGACGCCAGCCCACGAACAAGCGGGACGCAGCGGCGGGACGAGCCGGCGCGCCGGCTCCCAGAACTTGCGAGGCCGCGCCGCTCAAGGAACTTGGGCTGGGCCCAGAAGCCAGATCGCCGGACGGTGTCCGAAGCTATCGTCGTCGCCGATCACCAGCTTCCCCGGCCCGGGCGGATGCACCAGGGTCAGGCCCGTGGGCTGAATTCCCTCGGGAACGTCGAAGACGCGAACGGTCGCCACAGTGGCGCCGGGCTGCAGCCAGGCATCCAGGCCCGGCGCCAGTCCATGCAGCGCCTGCCAAGCGCGCTGGCCGTCGCCGGAGACAACAATTCGTCCTGCCGGGATCAGCAGGAACACCCGATCGCCGCGCTCGCGCTGCGCGCGCTTGAGGGCGCGGCTGTGCAGCACCAGGTGAACGACATAAAAGCCGCCCTGCGCCCGCACGCCGCCGATCGCGGCGGTGCGCTCGGCGCCCGCCACGCCGAAACACCAGTCGTCGTAACAGCGCAAGCGGCCCGCGGCGATGACGCGGGCCGGAGCGGCCCGCGCCACGACGCCCACGACGCCCAGATAAACGGCCGCGCCGATCGCCGCCGCCGCCGCGAGCCGGCCGGCCGCGCGGCGGCGGCCGGCTCCCGCCAGCGCCAGAGCGCCGGCCAGGGCGGCGGCGGCCAGCACTAGCACCGCCAGGAAAAGCAAATCGAAGAGCGTCATGGCTGTACTCTGCGGCGCAGAGTATGTGGCGGACGGCGCGGCGTCAAGGCCCTTGTTTGCCTGCGCCGCGGTTGACTATAATGCCCTTGGGCCGAACGAACGTTCGAACGGTCCCCAGCCGCCATGCCCGCGTCCGCGCCCGCCCTCGTTGCCCCGCCCGCCACCGCCCGCGACCGCCGCTGGACGGCGATTCTCGACCACGCGGCGCGGCTCTTCGCGGAGAAGGGCTACGAAGGCGCGAGCCTGCGCGACCTGGCGCGCGCCACCGGCATCAGCCTCGCCGGCCTGTATCACTATTTTGACAGCAAGGAAGCGCTGCTGCACGCGCTGCAAAAGCACACGCTCGAGACTGTCCTCGCCGGGGCGCGCGCCGCGGCGGAGGGCCGAGCGCCGCGCGCGGCGCTCGAGGCGGTGATCGCCAACCATTTGCGCTATTTCCTCGCCAACCGCGCGGCGATGAAGGTGCTGTCGCACGAAGCCGCGGTGTTGTCGGGCGCGCGCGGCGAGGAGATCGCGCGGCTGAAACATCAGTATTACGAGCTATGCCTGGCGCTGGTGGCGGCGCTCGCGCCCGCCGCGGCGAACGGCGGCGCGGCGCGGGAAGCGCGCACGGCGGTGATGAGCCTGTTCGGCATGCTCAATTGGATTTACACCTGGCATCGCGAGCGGCGCGATCCCGACGCCGCCACCCTGGCGGCGGAGATGAGCGCGCTGTTTCTCGACGGCTGGACGCCGGTCCGGGCCGGCGCCGCGCCCGTCCCCGTGGCAACGAAAAGGAGCAATCATGGCAACCGTCACGCAACCGCAAGGCGCTGAAGCCGCCGCGGCGCGCCCGCCGCTGGTCGGCTACCGCACCGAAGGCCCGATCGCGATCTTGACGATGGACGATCCGCCGGCGAACACCTACACCTACGAAATGATGCGCGAGCTGGACGAGGCGATCCTGCGCGCCCGCTTCGACGACGCCATCCACGTGCTCGTGCTGACCGGGGCCGGCGAGAAGTTTTTCTCCGCCGGCGCCAACATTCGCATGCTGGGCAGCGTCACGCCGCAGTTCAAGTACTACTTCTGCCTGCACGCCAACGAGACGCTGTGCCGCCTGGAGCAGACGCCGAAGCTGGTGATCGCGGCGCTCAACGGCCACACCGTCGGCGGCGGCCTGGAGATCGCGCTGGCCTGCGACCTGCGCATCGCCCGCCGCGACGCGGGCAAAATCGGGCTGCCGGAGGTGACGCTGGGGGTGCTGCCCGGCACCGGCGGCACGCAGCGGCTGGCGCGGGTGCTGGGCAAGGCGCGGGCGCTGGAGCTGATGATCACCGGCCGCACGTTTTCCTTCGAGGAGGCGCAAGAGACGGGCCTGGTGCACGACATCTACGACCGCGACGACTTCTTGCCGCAGGTGCTCGACTACGCCCGCCAGTTCTGCCCGCCGCACAAGGCGCCGCGCGCCGTCGGCAACATCAAGCGCGCGGTGCAGACCGGCGCCGAGGTGTCCTTGCAGGAGGCGCTGGCGGTGGAGCGCGAATTGCAGCAACTGCTGTTCACTAGCGAGGACGCCAAGGAAGGCTTGGCAGCCTACAACGAAAAGCGGCAGCCGCACTTCCAGGGGAAATAGCCGGAGCGGGCGATGAGCGAAGCGGCCCCGAACACCAGCGTGATCGCGGACGCGGCGCCGCGCCGCCGCGGCCTGTTCATCGGCGGCCGCGAGGAAGCCGCCGCCAGCGGCAAGACCTTCGCCACGCGCGATCCCGCCACCGGCGCGCTTCTGGCCGAGGTCGCCGAGGCCGGCGCCGCCGACGTGGATCGCGCCGTCGCGGCGGCGCGGCAGGCCTTCGACGCGGGCCCTTGGCCGGCGCTGCCGGCGCGCGAGCGCGGCCGCCTGCTGCGCCGCCTCGCCGAGGCGATCGAGCGCCACGCCGACGAATTGGCCGAGATCGAGACCCGCGACAACGGCAAGCCCATCTTCGAATCCCGCCAGATCGACCTGCCCGAGGCCGCCGCCGTCTTCGACTACTATGCCGGCTGGGCGGACAAGATCGAGGGCAGCGTCGTGCCCGTCGCCGGCCCCTATCACGCCTACACGCGGCGGGAGCCGGTGGGGGTGGTGGGCGCGATCACGCCCTGGAATTTTCCGCTGCTGCTCGCGTCCTGGAAGATCGCCCCCGCGCTCGCCTGCGGCTGCACCGTCGTGCTCAAGCCCGCCGAGCAGACGCCGCTTTCCGCGCTGCGGCTGGCGGAGCTGGCGGCCGAGGCGGGCGTGCCGCCGGGCGTGCTCAACGTCGTGCCCGGCTTCGGCCCCACCGCCGGGGCGGCGCTGGCGCGGCATCCCGGCGTGGATAAGATCGCCTTCACCGGCTCGACCGCGGTCGGCCATGAGGTGATGCGGCTGGCGGCGGAGACCAACAAGCGCATCTCGCTGGAGCTGGGCGGCAAGTCGCCCAACCTCGTCTTTCCTGACGCCGATCTCGACGCCGCCGTGCGCGGCGCCTACAACGCCATCTTTTACGGCAAAGGCGAAGTCTGCGCCGCCGGCTCGCGCCTGCTGGTCGCCAGCTCGATCCACGATCGTTTCCTGGAAAAGCTGGTCGAGCGCACGCGCAAGCTCGTGCCCGGCGATCCCATGCATCCCAAGACCAAGCTGGGGGCGCTCGTCTCCGCCGAGCAGATGGAGCGCGTGCTCGGCTACATCGCCAGCGGCCGCAGCGAAGGCGCGGCGGTGGTGCTGGGCGGCGAGCGCGCCGCCGTCCCCGGGCTCGAGCACGGCAACTTCGTGCAAGCCACCATCTTCGACCGCGTGCGGCCGGAGATGCGGATCGCCCGCGAAGAGATTTTCGGCCCGGTGCTGGCCACCCTCGAGTTCCACGACTTCGAGGAGGCCATCGCCCGCGCCAACGACACCTGCTACGGGCTGGCGGCGGCGGTCTGGACGCGCGATCTCGCGCTCGCCCATCGCGCCGCCCGCGCCTTGAAGGCGGGCACGGTGTGGGTGAACACCTATAACCAATACGATCCCGCCGCGCCCTTTGGCGGCTTCCGCCAGAGCGGCTTCGGGCGCGAGCTGGGCAAGCAAGCGCTCGATCTCTACACCGAGACCAAGTGCGTGTGGGTGAATTTGCAGGAGTGAAGCGAGCGCAACACGAGGAGGCGCGCCATGGCCAAGATTTCCACCTTCGACGATTGGGTTGACCTGTTCCAGGGCTGGCAAAAAGACATCGGCCTCGACTATCCCGAGCTCAAGCAATATCAGTTCGAGGCCAAGTACGGGCCGCTGCACAGCACCGAGATCGAATTCGGCGCCTATCGCGGGCAGGCGCGCTGGCAGCGCGTGCGGCAAATCCCCGATCAACGCGCGCAGGACGCGCTGCTCAACCTCATCGTCTATCAAGGCGACACCGAGTTCGCCTCCGTCGAGCAGCAGCGCAACCTGTTTATCGGCGCGCCCACCGAATACGACCGCAAGGCGCTGGCGCGGGTGATGACCGAAGAGATGCGGCACGGCTTCCAGATGTGCCATCTGCTGATCGGCCATTTCGGCCATGCCGGCCGCATCGAAGCGCAAAAGCTGCTCGAGCGGCGCGCCTTCAACGCCGAGCGCCTGCTCGGCTCCTTCAACGAGAGCGTCGAGAACTGGCTCGACTTCTATACCTATACGCAGTTCATCGATCGCGACGGCAAGTTCCAGTTGCAGATGCTGAGCCACTCCGCCTTCGCGCCGCTGGCGCAAAGCATGGTGCCGATGCTCAAGGAGGAATCGTTCCATCTCGGCACCGGCAACGATGGGCTGCGGCGCATCGTCAAGCGCGGCCGCGTGCCGCTGCGCTACATCCAGAAGTACTTCAACAAGTGGATCCCGACCGCCTACGATCTCTTCGGCACCGACTTCTCTTCCTCGGCGCATTGGGCGTATGTCTGGGGTCTGAAGGGACGCTACGACGAGCACACCAACGCCCAGCCCGCCGACCTCGACACGCTGAACGACGCGGCGCGGCGTCTCTATTTCGAGGAGGTCAACAGCCTGATCCAGTCGCTGAATCGGCTGATCCCCGAGGGGCAAGAGAAGCTGTTCGCGCCCGACATCAAGTTCAACCGCCACATCGGCCAATACGCCGGCAAGTGCTTCAGCCTCACCGGCGAACCGCAAACGGCCGAGGAACACGCACGCCATCTGGCGGCGGTCTTGCCCAGCCCCGCCGACATCGCCGCGGTGAATGAACTGCTGGCGGCCGACAACGACTGGATCGAGCCCAAGGGCGCGGAAGCCAAGTGGTCGCCGCTGTAATGGTGGGCGGGGCGATAAGCTTCGCAGGGCTTCGTTCTCCCACCCCAGCGCGCCAACATCGCGCGCCGGGGGCCCCGGTTCGGCGGGTCGGGCGGATCGGATCCATCCGTGTATTCCTCCCGCCCCTCCCAGCCCGCGGCCTCGCCCCACTTGCTTCTCGCCCCGCTCCGGCGTGGTTAGCTGGCAGCGACCCGCCCTGCGGAATTTCGCAGGTCTTCTCTCGGGCGCTTCGCTGCGCTGCGCATTTGCCCTCGGCCCCGGCTGGCTGGATTTTCAGTGGTGGACTCGGGGCCTGCCGCCGGTCGCGCGCGGCGGCAGCGGGACGACGGCCGCGCTGAAATGAAGACGCTTCGCGCTTCATGGCGCTCGATTGAGCTGCGCGAGGAGGGCGAGTGGGCGCGCCTGATCCTGCGCCGGCCGCCGCTGAATGTCGTGGATGCGCCGATGGCGGAGGAGATCGCCGCCGCGCTCGCCGCATGCCGCGGCGCGGCGCGCGTGGTGCAGGTCGAGGCCGCGCCCGATTGCCGCGCCTTTTCCGCCGGCGTCGAGGTCGCCGACCATCTGCCCGAGCGCGCGCCGGCCATGCTCGCGCGTTTCGACGCCATTTTCCGCGAGATGGCTGCGGCCGATTTCATGACGCTGGCCGTCGTGCGCGGCGCGGCGCTGGGCGGCGGCGCCGAATTGGCGATCGCCTGCGACGCGGTGGTGGCGGGCGAGGCGGCGGTGTTCGGTTTCCCCGAGATCAAAGTCGGCTGCTTTCCGCCGCTGGCGATGGCCTTGCTGCCTCGCCTGGTCGGCCTGCGGCGGGCCGAGGATTGGATCCTCTCCGGCAGAAATGTTTCCGCCGCCGAAGCCGCCGCCGCCGGCCTGGCGCGGCTGGCGCCGGAGGGCGACCTGGAAGAGGCGGCGGCGCGCGTTCGCCAGGATTGGCTTCGGCTGTCGAGCGCGGTGCTGCGCGTGACGCGGCGGGCGTTGCGGCGCGATTGGATGGCCGATCTCGAGGCGGCCGAAGCGCTCTATCGTAGCGAAATATTGCCGCTCGCGGATGCCCGCGAAGGCGTGGCCGCCTTCCTGGAGAAGCGCGCGCCCGCCTGGAAACATGCTTAAGTGGGAAGGATGACGATCACCTGCGAGTCCTGTCTGGTGGACTTCTTGCCGCCGGCCGACGTCCAGCCCGAACGCGCCCTGCCGCCACCGGCCGCCGCCGTACCGGAGGGCGCGGCCGCGGGCCTGGCCGCGCTGTTCACGGATTGGCTGGGCCGCCTGGGCGGCGGCGCGCCGATGGCGACCGGTCCGCTGCGCTTCTCCTTGGCGCTCTGGCTGGGCGCGCAATGGATCGGCGAGCTCCGCCTCGATGCGGACGCGCCGCTACGGCAGGCGGGCGAGGCGGACACGGCGAATCATTTGTTGTTTCGGCTGCTCGAAGCCGCCGCCCAGAGCCGCGGGCTGGCGGTGCCCACGGCGCTCGCCCACGCCTTCGACGACTTGCGCGCGGGCACGCCGCTGGCGCTGCTGACGTATTTTTCCGCTCTGGGGCAAACCGGCGAGAGGCGGCGGCGGGCGCTCATCCGCGCCTTCGAACTCGATCCCGGTTTCGTCGCGCCGCGGCTCGCGCTGGCCGAGGAGCGCCTCGCCGCCGGAGATGGCGCCGCGGCCGCCGCCCTGCTGGCCGGCGTGACCGTTAACGATCCCGAGCGGGCCCGCGAATTGGGGCTGGCCTGCTGGGAGCACGGCGAAGCCGGCCTCGCCGCCGAATTGCTGGGCGTCGCGGTCAGCCGCAATCCCGACGACGGCCTGGCGCATGCGGCGCTGGCGGCCTTATGGGCGCGGCAGGGCGAGGCGCAGGAGGCCTTGCTGCTCGCGGCGCGCGCGACTACGCTTATCGCCGACGATTATCGGAGCTGGTCGGCGCTCGGCGATGCGCATCGCGCCCTGGGCGACCCTCGGCAAGCCGCGTTCTATTACAACGCCGCCCTGCGGTTGGCCCCGGAGGCGCCGCATCTGCTCAAAGACGCCGCCGCCAGCCACATCGCCGCGCAGCGGCCGCGCGAGGCCCTGGCCTTGATCGAGCGCGCCTTGGCGCTTGCGCCCGACGATCCGGAAAACCACGCGCAACTCGCGCTGGCGCGGCGCGACCTCGGCGACTACGCCGGCGCGCTCGCCGCCGCCGGCCGCGCGCAAGCCCTGGCGCCCGCCGACCTCCGCTTCGCCGAACTCGCCGGCGAAATCGCCAAGGCGGCGCAGTAGCCGCGAACGATGGTTCGGTCGCTGCCATCGGGCGGAGCGGCGGATCGGGAGCGACGCGCCCAAACTGCGATAGGTCGGCGCCGGATGCGCTGAGCGTCTAGCGCGGCTGTCCCGGCTGCGGATGCTTGCCCAGGTACTCGTAGCGGGCGATCAGCGCCCGCGCCGTTGCCGGCGTGACCCACTGCGGGCCATCGGCGTCAGTTAGCAGCAACGCCGGTTGGCTCATGCCGGGGTGCCAGTGGAACACCCCGACCTGATAGGGGAGATCGCCCCAAGCAGCGTCGAAGATGGCATCGCCCCCATCGGACACAGTGCTGAGATTTGGGCTATACAGGTCGCTCCGCAATGGCGCCATCAAGGTGGCTCCGGCGGCCGAACGAACGGCGACCTGTAGCTTGAAGGGCGTAGGCTCGGCCAGCCACGCGATAAAACGACCGTTGGGGCTAACCGCATAGCTGAGCCCATCCACGTGCCGATCGAGGACCTCGGCGCCCTGCCTTAGCTCAAATTCGGAAAAAGCCAGATTGGAACGCCACATCCCGACGACGACGCGGCGGTCGTCACTGCAGCGGACGCTGCCGTAGTCGTCGAATGCAACGTGGCGGCCGGCGAGAATATCGAACTGCTCCTGGTCGGCCAGGATCGTACCGCAGGTCGGCGCCATATAGTAATCCCCGTTCCACCAGTCGAAGCGCCCGGGGTAGGGCGGCTGGTGGACCCGGTATGGAGGTCGGAGGGCAACCACCAGCGGCCTCCCACGGGCCGCGAAGATTAGCACGAAATCTCCCCGGGGAGCAACAACGAGGCCATGCCAGGCTGCCGTTGAAATCCGGTGAATTTGGTTCCCACAGGATACCCAGGCCCCACCCCCGCGCCCGAAGACGAAGCATTCTTTGGTGCCAGCTTCTCTCCAACCGACTTGCCGGGAACGCAAACTCGAGGAGGGGATGCCGCCTGCCTGGCACGCACCCGCGACGCCCGCCGACGGCGAGAGCACCCCAAGGCAGATGAAAGTCCACAGCCACCGAGACCTCATAGCGTCGGTCGCCAGTCTGCATTCGGCGCCCACTGCCACATGCCGCCGAGGCCGATAACAAAGGGCTCGCCCGTCTCTTCGTCCGTGCCGAACTCCACCCACCAGTCGAACCGCCACTGGCCGGCAGCGCCGGTCGGCTGGAAGAAGATCGGGCCGCCCCCGCCGCCCTCCACCCGGCTCGGCGGGAGCGCCAACTTCACACAGGGCCGCAACACCAACCCGCTATTGGCGCGGCCGGTCCACCAGGAATCTCCGACCTCCTGCGGGCCGCCTACACCACGCTGCGGGCCGCCGGGCGGTAAGTAGCCGCGATGCTCGTTGCTTGCGTACAGCTTAAGCGGGTTTGTGCCGCCGATTAGTACGGCGTGGGTCGCGAAGCCGCCGCCCGCGTCGAGCACCACGACGTCGCCGACTTGCCCGCCCGGCGTCGGGTCCGGAAGGTAATAGTTGTAGCTGAGGGAACCGCCGAATCTCGCCATTTGCGCAGTGTTTTCGTACGGCGTCCACAGCCCGGCGTCCTGGATGGCTAGGTGGATGAAGTGGGTGCAGTCTATGGGATTCGGATGGCCCCGCGTCCCGGCGATTTCGTTTCCGCCCTCACCGCATTTCCACATGCTTAGGTTGGTCTGCCTCGCCAGCGCCGCAGCCGCGGCGACGACGTCTGTCGCTTCCCGTGCGGTCAGCACGTGGTAGCCGGGCGGGCAGTTGGCGAGGCCCAGTGGGTCGGTGGCCGAGCAGGGGCTTTTGCCGGCGTAGCTGTAGCGATTGAAGCTCTGTGGATCGGCCGGGTCCGCCGCCGCCCAGCCGGCAGGATCGGGCGAGAGCCAGCGGCTCTCGAGCGGCGAGTAGTTGCGGTAGCGAAAATGATAAAGCCCGCTCTCGCCGTCCTGCTCTTGCCCGGTCCAGTGCAAATTCGTGGTCGGGTCGCTCCCTTGGCCCGGCGAGCCCAAACCGAAGGGCAGGTAATGGTAGTTCAGCGCGCCGGCGCCGGCGTTGTAGCGGAACGACTCCGAGCCAAGCGCGTTGACGGCGTTGTAGGTGAAAGCCGAGTAGCCGCTCGGCGGCGAAGCATCGTAGGTCTCCAGCTCCAGCCCCGCCACGCCGATTTCCAGACGCGACCAGCCCCCCGCCGATTCGCTCCACACGCCCCGCAGCGACCCGCCGACCCCGTACAAGTAGTCGAAGCTGCCCGACGGCGTAGCGGAGCGGCTGCGGCGGCCAAGCGGGTCATAGTCGTAGCTGCTCGTCGAGCTGGAATTGTAGCCGGTCATCTCGTTGAGGTCGTCCCAACTGTAGGCGGCCGAACCGTCGTTGGTCAGGCGGCCGTCGCTGTCGTAGGAAAACCCGGCAACCTGGTTGGCGCCGTTGAAGCTGACGTTCCAGTTTTGCGCGCCGGTGGCCTGTGTCAGGTTGCCCCAGCGATCATAGACGAACGTGGAATTGGAAGTGGACATCGAATTCAGCCGTAGACGGTGCCGGCCTGAAGCGGGTGCGGCGTGCCAAGCCGATCGTCGTATTCCCACTGGCTGTACTCGTTGACCCAGGTACACGTCCCATAGGTCACGCAGGTGCTCTTCTCGCCGGGGCAGAGTGCCTGCACCGTTCGGTTGGGGAAGGCTTCGCCCACGGCGGCGCCAGCGTTGTAAACGAGCGTCGCTCCCGCCGACCATGCGCCGCCAGCGGGGCTGCTCACCAGGGAATTCGACGTGAGCCGGAAGTCGAACGGGATGAGGCCGCCCTTGAGCAGCACCGGGTAAATCGAGTGAATGTTGAGGTCAGCGAGATCGAGGTGGCCCTCAGGTACCTGCGCCAGCGAGCTAAACGGGGGGGCGCCAGGCGTGGCCTGGGCTGCCGCAAATCCGGCGGCCGCTGCCCAGACGAGGAACATAAGAAGTGCCGTGCCGATCGCGCGATGAACGCGGTGGGTTGCCACCGCGATGTCCTCCTGTCAGCACGGGACGATTTTCGACGCGCGATAGGTCGTCAAGTATCATCCTGGTCACCACCCACACGTGGGGTAATGACTTATCCGCACCAGCGCCCGCTCTGGCGACTCGCTTAGCCCCCCTCACGGCCGCTGGCGTCCCGGCGGCGCCTCGCCTTAGGTCATCTGGAACTCGCCACAGCCCGGCCCCCGTTGTTCGCCTGCTCCGGTGAGTCGTGGCCCGCAAATTCACTGAATTCGGGCGACCGGCCTGTTCCGGATACGCGGCGCGCTCCGGCAAGGCCGGAGGCGAGTTGCCATCACACTGTCGCACGTGCTTTGTTCCGCGCTGGCAGTTTAGGTGGCGGCCACGGCAGCGGTGGCCGCAGCCCCAGCACCGCGGGAAATCGCCGCGGCCGCGTCGATTGGGCCGCGAAGAACGCCCGCGGCGGGCGTAGCGCCGCTGCGCCGGCTGGCGGCGCGCGTCGGCGGTGAAGGGCGCATCCGCTCGCGCATTGCCTCACGGAAGGAGATCTGCCGCTCATCGGTGCAGACCAGCCCGGCGGGCGAGCGCGGAGCGCCGCAGGCTTTCCGGAAAGCGCGAATTTACGAGGCGGCGGAGCGCAAGGCGCCGCGCAGCGCCAGCCGCGCCTGCAGCAACAGGCGGCCGAACTCCGCCGCGCTGGCGCCGGCGATGGCCGCGGCTTGCCGCGCCTCGATGCCGCAAATGTCGAAGGCCAAGAAGGCCGCCTGCTGTTGCCGCGGCAACGCGCGCGCGCCGACGAGCAACGGCATGGCCTCCGCCGCCGGGTTGGCGAGCGCCAGGCAGGCCGCGGCCCAGCGCTGCGCGATATTGGCCGCGCCCTCGCTCGAGCCCTGCCGCGCCGCCTCGCAGAACGCGCCGGCGGCCAAGCGCCGCGCCGACGCCGCATCGCCCTTCGAAAGCGCTTGGGCCAGGCGATACGCGAAACTCCAGTGATCGCGATAGGCCTGCTCCCAGGGACCCGGCGGCAGCGGCGCCCGCGTTTTGCGGTTGGAGGGATTCGACGGATTCAGCGCGTGTGCCTTGGCGCCCATTTTCTTTGCTCACCACCCCACAAATTCGGTTATGCCTTCGACGGTGCACGTCGCCCGCCAATCCCGCCCCTGCGTGCCTGGCCGTCGGCGCGTGCAAACCCGGCGCGCCACGGCCCGCGGGCAGCCGCAAATGGAGGGAGTTAGCCCAACGTGCCGCTCCGCCCCCGCGCCATCCACTCGCGCCGGCACGCCCGCCCCGCCGCCGCAGCTCGCAAACTTTTCCCGAAGCGGGAGCAAATCGCGAATTGGCGAGCCTTGGCCCAGTCCTCTTTCTGAACCGGTTTCCCGCTCTGGCTCTGGCCGCGGAAGCTATTCTGATGGCATGAAAGAAAGTCCGCTGCTCGCGCTTTTCACCGGCGCGGGCGCCGCAATCGGGGACTACCGGGGCGCACAGACGGCTTTGCGCTTTCCCCATGAGGTAGCCGACCCCTTTTGGGCCGCCGCGCTGTGCGATTGGAGCTGGCGCGCCCGGCTTGCGGTCACCGGTCCGGAAGCCCGGAAATGGCTCAACGGCATCATCAGCGCCAACGTGCGCGACCTGGCGCCGGGGCGGGCGACGCCGTCCTTCTTCCTCGATCCGAAGGGCCGGGTGCTGAGCTATTTCGACGTCGTCGCCGCCGCCAACGACGGCTTCTTGCTGCTCTGCGACCAGAGCGCGGCCGGCGACCTGGCGGCGCAATTGCGCCGCTACGTCTTTCGCGCTCAGGTCGAAATCGCCGATCGCACCGATGAGGGCATCTCTTTGGGGGTGTGCGGGCCGGAGGCGGAAGCGGCGCTGGGCCGCCTTGGCCCCGTCAACCTCCCCACGGCCGCGGGGACGTGGACGGAAACGACGTTTCAGCCGGGCATCACCGCGCGCGTCCTGCGCTGGGTGTGGGGCGGAATTGTAACGTTCGAGATCTTGGTAGGCGGCACCTCGGCGGGTGGGCTATGGTCGCGCCTCGCCGCCGTCGCCCAGCCGGCCGGCGCCGAGGCGCAAGAGCGGCAGCGCATCGCCGGCGGCGTGGCCCGCCCCGGCCTGGATCTGCGCCCGACCGACCTCGCGCCCGAAACCGGACTGTTTGCGGCCGTGGGTTTGGCTAAAGGTTGTTACGTGGGGCAAGAGATCGTCGAGCGCGTGCGCGCCCGCGGCGCCGTGCATCGCCAACTGCGGCGGCTGCGCTTCGCCGGCCCCGTCGCCGCCGGCGCCAAGATCGTCGCCGCCGATCGCGAAGTCGGCGAAGTCACCAGCGCCGCGCCGCTCGCCGACGGCCAAACCGCCGCGCTCGGCTACCTGCGCAACGAAGCGGCCAGCGCGCCGTTCACCGCCGACGGCCAGCCCGGTCATGTCGCCGATGCCCCTGCCGCCGGTCAGAACGCGTAAGCCGCCCCGCGCCTAGCCGCCCGCATCCGCGCCCCGGTTAGCATCGCGCTCACGCCGGCTGGTGCTCGAGCACGGCCTCTTTCTCGCGTTCGTCGTCGCGGCGCTGGCTCTCGGTCTCCGGCAGCGCCAGCTTCAACACCTCCTCCATGCGCCGGACATAGTGCACCTCGATGCCCTGCAGTTGCTCCGGCTTGAGGTCTTCCTCGACTTGCTGGCGGTTTTCCGCCGGCAGGATCACCTGCTCGATTCCGGCGCGCTTGGCCGCCAGCACCTTTTCTTTCACCCCGCCGATCGGCAGCACGTCGCCGGAGAGCGTCAGCTCGCCGGTCATCGCCAGACGCGCCCGCACCGGCTTGTCGGTGAGCAGCGAGGCCAGCGCCGTCGCCATGGTGATGCCGGCCGAAGGACCGTCCTTGGGGATCGCGCCCGCCGGCACGTGGATGTGCAGGTCGTGATCCTTGAAGAAATCCTCGGCGATGCCGAGTTCGGCGGCGTGGGAACGCACCCAAGTCAGCGCCGCCTGCATGGACTCCTGCATGACTTGGCCGAGATGGCCGGTCATCGTGAATCCCTTGCCGCCCCTCATCTTGTTGGCCTCGATGAAGAGCACGTCGCCGCCGGTCGGCGTCCAGGCCAAGCCCACCGCCACCCCCGGGCGCCGCGTGCGCTCGGCGATTTCGGTCTCCACCCGCACCTTCGGCCCGCCCAAGAACTCGCGCACCACGTCGGGCGTCACCGTCAGCGGCGCGTCGGCCTGCCGCTCGGCGACGCGGCGCGCGTATTTGCGCACCACCGTGCCGATCTCGCGCTCGAGGTTGCGCACGCCCGCTTCGCGGGTGTAGTTGCGCACCAGCCGCCGCACCGCCTCCTCCTCGAAGACGATGCGGTCTTTCGCCACCCCGTTCTCCTCCACTTGCTTGGGAATCAGGTAGCGGAACGCGATGTGCAGCTTCTCCTCTTCGGTGTAGCCGCTCAGCTCGATCGTCTCCATGCGGTCGCGCATCGGCTCGGGAATCGTGTCGAGCATGTTGGCGGTGGTGATGAACAGGACCTTCGACAGATCGAAGGGCACGTCCAGATAGTTGTCGCGGAAGCTGAAGTTCTGCTCGGGATCGAGTACCTCCAGCAGCGCCGAGGTGGGATCGCCGCGGAAATCGCGTCCGATCTTGTCCACTTCGTCCAGCATGAACACCGGGTCGTTGGTGCCGGCGCGGCGAATGCCCTGGATGATCTGCCCCGGCAGCGCGCCGATATACGTGCGCCGGTGCCCGCGAATCTCCGCCTCGTCATGCACCCCGCCCAGCGACAGGCGGAAGAACTTGCGGCCGAGCGCCCGCGCGATCGAGCGGCCCAGCGAGGTCTTGCCCACGCCCGGCGGCCCCACGAAGCACAAGATCGGCCCCTTCATCGTCGGCCGCAGCCGCCGCACGGCGAGATAGTCGAGGATGCGCTCCTTGACCTTTTCGAGATCGTAGTGGTCCTCATCGAGGATCGCCGCCGCCTTGGCCAGATCGATCTCCTGCGCCGAGCCCTTGCTCCAGGGCAGCACCGCCAGCCACTCGATATAGTTGCGGGTCACTGAATAATCGGCCGCCGCCGGCGACATCCGGCTCAGCCGCTGCAACTCCCGCAGCGCCTCGGTCTTGACCTCCTCGGGCATGCCTGCGGCCTCGATCTTTTGCCGCAGCTCCTCGATGTCGCGCTGGTTCTCGTCGCCTTCGCCCAGCTCCTTCTGAATCGCCTTGAGCTGTTCGCGCAAGTAGTACTCGCGCTGCGACTGCTGCACTTGATCTTGCACTTCGGTCTGGATCTTCGACCGCAACTGCTGCACCTGCAGCTCGCGCGTGAGATGCCGGTTCACCGCCTCCAGCCGCTCGGCGATCTTGGGCGTCTCCAGCAATTCCTGCCGGTCCTTGGTCGAGAGCGACGGCAGCGACGAGGCGATGAAATCCGCCAGCCGCCCCGGCTCCTCGATGCTCAGCACCAGCGTCTGCAGCTCGTCGGAAAGCGTCGGCGACAGCGCCACCACCTGCTGAAACAGCGCGACCACATTGCGCTGCAGCGCCTCGATCGCGGTCTCGGCCGGCGCCGGAATCTCGGGCAGTTCTTCGAGTTCCGCGCGCAAATAGGGCTCGGTCTGCACCCAGTTGCGCACCTTGGCCCGCATCAGGCCTTCGGTGAAGATGAACAAGCTCTGATTGGGCATGCGCACGATCTTGTGCACGAGCGCGATCGTGCCTACCGAACACATGTCGGCCGGCTGCGGGTTGTCCACGTGGGCGTCCCGCTGCGCCACCACCCAAATCAGCTTCTCTTCTCCCAGCGAGTTGACCAAATTGATCGAGGACTGGCGCCCGACCGTCAACGGCAACACCGCGTGGGGAAACAGAACCGTGTCGCGCACCGGCAAAGCCGGCAGAACAGCCGGAAAATCCGGCAGCTTGACGTTTGGAGTTGTTGACATGAATCCCCTGCTTAGTAAAGGCTAAGCATAAAAGTTGATGATGTCAAGCTCAAGTCTGCCGATACCACCCCAGAACCTTGACCTCCTCGGCCAGCTCGCCGAGGTGCGCCAGGGCGTTTTGCACCCGTTTTTCATTGAGATGCCCCAGGAAGTCCAAATAAAAATGATATTCCCAAGGCCGGCCGGTGATGGGGCGGGATTCGATACGCGTCAAGCTGAGGTCGCGCAGCGCAAAGACGGCCAAGGCACGAAAGAGGGCTCCCGGGCGGTCCCGGGTCGTGAAAACGATCGAGATTTTATTGGCGCCCGGAACCGCCCGCCGCTCGCGATAGAGCAGAACGAAGCGCGTGAAGTTCTTCTTGTCGTCTTCGATGCCGCGGCTCAGGATGCGCGCGCCGTATTCGCGCGCCGCCGCCAGGCTGGCGATCGCGGCGGTATCGTCCGGACGGTTCGCCATCACGTGCTTGGCGCTGCCTGCGGTGTCATAAAAGGGCACCACCTCCCACGTGCGGTGGCGGGCGAGGAATTTGCGGCATTGTTCGAGGGCGACGGGATGCGAGAGCACGCGCCGGATTTGCGCGAGGGCGACGCCGGGCGCGGCCATGAGCTGATGGGCGATGCGCACGCGCGTTTCCCCGGCGATCCATACCGACTCGCGGCGCAGCAGATCGTAATTGGCTCCGACCGAGCCCGCTAAGGTGTTTTCGATCGGCACGACGGCGGCATCGGCCTGGCGGCCGGCCAGGGCCCGAAAGACTTCCTCGAAGTTCGGCAGGCAAACCAGCCGCGGGCGCGCAAGCAGCCGGCGCGCCGCCTCGTCGCTGAACGAGCCCCGCTCGCCTTGAATTGCGATGCGCATGCGCCTCCGCGGCCCTCCCCGCCGGCAAGAGGGCTCAGTGTACCGAACTTTGCCGCCGCCGTTGGCGGCCTAAAACAAAGCTACCTATAATAAAGAGATTCGCTCGCTTGCGCCGGCTGCAGGCGCGGCGAAGCGGAGCACTTTCATGCTGAATTTTTTTCGCCGCAAAGACGCGACCGCGCGCTGGTTGCTCGGCGGCATCTTGGTGATCATTTGCTTCGCCATGGTGCTGTTCCTCATCCCCGGCCTCGGCGGCGGCAACACCGGCGAGCCGGGCAGCGACACCTTCCTGGCGACGATCGGCCCGCGCTCGGTTTCCGTCACCGACTTCGACAATCAGATGAGCCGGATGCAGCAGACCGGGCCCTTGCCGTCGCAGCTGCTGCCGCTCTACGGCCAGCGCATCCTGCAGAACATGATCATGGAGAAGGCGCTGGCCCTCGAGGCGCAGCGCATGGGCTTCACCGCGACCAGCAGCGAGGTCGCGGCAGCCATTCGCCAGCAGCTCCCGCAGTTGTTCCCCAACGGCCAGTTCGTGGGTGAAACCGCCTACGAGGACTACGTCCAAAACGCCGAGCAGATGACCGTGGGGCAGTTCGAGCAGCAGGTCAAGGATCAAGTCGCCGAGCGCAAGCTGTACAACCTGATCACCGACGGAGTCCGCGTCAGCGACGCCGAGGTGCATCAGGCCTTCGAGCGGCAATACGCGAAGGCCGTCTTCGATTACGTGGCGCTCAAGCCGGCCGATCTCACCGCGCAGGTGAAGGTCACGCCCGCGGCGCTCGCGGCGTATTACAAGGCGAACATGAGCAAATACATGGCGCCGGAGCGCCGGTCGCTGCAGCTGCTGCTCGCCGATCTCACCCAGTTCGCGGCGCGGGTGCAGGTCACCCCTGCCGACGCGCGCCAGTATTACCAGGCGAATATCGCCAACTACACCTTTCCCGATCGCGTGCAAGTGGCGCACATCCTCTTCAAGACCGCCGGCGAATCCGCCGCCGACGTGGCCAAGGCCAAGCAGCAGGCGGAAGCCACCCTGGCCAAGCTGCGCGGCGGCGCCAACTTCGCCGACCTGGCGAAGCAGGTATCGCAAGACGACGCCTCCGCCGGCCAAGGCGGCGAATTGGGCTGGATCACGCGCGGGCGCATGTACCCCACCGTCGAGCAGGCGGCCTTCAGCCTTGCCCCCGGCCAAATCAGCGGCGTGATTCAGACGCCCTACGGTTTCGAGATCATCAAAGTCGAGGCGCACCAGGCGGCGCACGTCGACTCCTTCGCGCAAGTGCAGCCGCAGATCGTGCGGCAATTGCAGCAGCAGCAAGCGCTCGATCAGGCGCAGCGGGCGATCAACCAAGCGCAGCTCGAGGCGGCGACCACGCCGCTGCCGCAGCTGGCGAAAACGCTGGGGCTGCAGCTCATCACCACGCCGCCGCTCGCCGAAACCGACCCCATCACCGGCGTCGGCATCAACGAGGAGTTCGAGAACGACATCTTCTCCGCGCCGCTGAACGGCATCACCCCGGTGGTGAAGGTGCCGGCGGGCTTCGCCCTCGCCAAGGTTACGGCCATCGTGCCGCGGCAGATCCAGCCGCTCAGCGCCGTGCAAGACCAGGTCGAGCGCGACTTCAAGCAGGAGCAGTCCGTGCGCCTGGCGGCCACCTTGGCCGCGGATCTGCACCAGCAGGCGCAGAGCGTCGGCCTGAAACGCGCTGCCGCTTCCCTGCACCTGAAGCTGGAGCGCAGCCCGGCGCTGGGGAGCGACGGTTCCCTGCCCGACGCCGGCTCGATCTCGAGCTTCGCCACCTCGCTCTTCGCGCTCCACCCCGGCCAGGTCGGTCCCGTCGCCAGCCTGCCCGACAACACCCATTTGGTCTATCAGTTGGTTTCGATCCAGCAGCCGCCGCCCGGCGAGTACGCCAAGCAAGCGCCGGGGATTCGCGACATGCTGCTGGCGCAGAAGCAGCAGACCGCATTTTCCGCCTTCGCCGATCAGCTCTACGACCAACTGAAAAAAGAGGGCACGATCAAGATCAACGCGTCTTTGCTGAAACAGACGATCGGCACTCTGAGCCAGGGCTCGTAGCGCGGGCAAGGCACGCGGCCATGCAGGAACGGATCCCGGTCGGAATACTCGGCGCCACGGGCGTAGTCGGGCAGCGGCTGTTGGGCCTGCTCGATGCCCATCCCTGGTTCGAGCCGGTTTGGCTCGCGGCCTCCGAGCGCTCCCGCGGCTTGAGCTATGGCGAAGCCGTGCGCTGGCATCTCAAGACGCCCTTGCCCGCGCGCTTCGCGGCGCTGCCGGTCCAAGACGCGCGGCCTGAAGGCTGTCCGGCCCGCTACGTCTTTTCCGCCTTGGACGCCGCCGTGGCCCGCGAAGTCGAGCCGCGCTTCGCGGCGGCGGGGCATCTCGTCATCTCGAACGCCAGCGCCTTTCGCATGCGCGCCGACGTGCCGCTGGTGATTCCGGAAGTCAATCCCGATCATCTGGCGCTGCTGCGCGGCCAGGCCGAGTATCGCGCCGGGCGCGGCGGCATCATCACCAACCCCAACTGCTCGACGGTGGGTTTGGTGCTGGCGCTGGCGCCGCTGGCGCGCGCCTTCGGCATCGAACGCGTCTTCGTGGTGACGATGCAGGCGGTCTCCGGGGCGGGGTATCCGGGCGTCGCTTCGCTCGACATTCTGGGCAACGTCATCCCCTATATCGCCAAGGAAGAAGAGAAGGTCGAAAGCGAAGCGGCGAAGATTCTCGGCCGCCTCGATGGCGCGGCGGCGGTCGCGCCCGCTCCCTTCGTGGTTTCGGCGCACTGCAACCGCGTCGCCGTCGAGGACGGCCACACCGAATCCGTCTCCGTCAAGCTGGCCCGGGCGGCCAGCCGGGAGCAAATTCAGCAAGCCTGGAGCGAGTTCCGCGGCCGCCCGCAGGAGCTGGGCTTGCCGACGGCGCCGCCGCAGCCGGTGCTGGTCACCGGCGCGCCCGATCGTCCGCAGCCGCGCGCGGATGTCGATAGCGGCGCCGGCATGAGCGCGGTGGTGGGGCGGCTGCGCCCCTGCCCGTTGCTCGACTGGAAGTTCACGGTGCTTTCCCACAACACCATCCGCGGCGCGGCCGGAGCGGCGTTGCTGAACGCCGAGCTGGCGCACGCCGAGGGCTACTGAGGCCGGGGCCGCCATGATCGTCATGAAATTCGGCGGCACGTCGGTGGAAAACGCCGCCGCCATCGAGCGCGTGTGCGGCATCGTGCGCGACCGCCGCCCGGAGCGCCCCATCGTGGTGGTCTCCGCGCTGGCCGGCGTCACCGACCAGCTCGTGCGCCTGGGCCGGCTGGCCCTGGCCCGCGAGACGGAAGCCTGCAAGCGCGGCTGGGAGGCGCTCCGCGGCCGCCACTTGGCCGTGCTCGCGGAGCTGGCCGCCGGCGCCCCCGCGCCGCCCGAGGCCCAGGCGCTCGACGGCCTGCTCGAGGAACTCCGCCAGTTGCTGCGCGGGGTGATGGCGCTGCGCGAACTCACGCCCCGCTCGCACGATGCGCTGCTCTCGTTCGGCGAGCGCATGTCGCCGGTACTGGTGCGCCTGGCGCTGGCGCGCGGCGGTCTGCCCGCGGTGCTGGTGGATTCGCGCCAGGTCATCGCCACCGACGAGCGCTTCACCGAAGCCAAGCCGCTGCTCGCCGAAACCCAGCGCCGCGCGGAAGAGCATTTGCGGCCGCTGGTGGACGCGGCCTCGATTCCCGTCCTCGGCGGCTTCATCGCCGCCACCGTGCGCGGCGTGCCCACCACGCTCGGCCGCGGCGGCTCCGACTTCTCCGCCTCCATCCTCGGCGGCGCGCTTGGCGCCGAGCGCATCGAGATCTGGACCGACGTGGACGGTATGCTCACCGCCGATCCCCGCGTCTGCCCGCTGGCGCGGCGCATCCCGCGCATCTCCTTCGTCGAAGCCGCCGAATCCGCCTACTACGGCGCCAAGGTGCTGCACCAAGCCACCTTGCAGCCGGCGATGCTCAAGAACATTCCCGTCTGGGTCTTGAACTCGCGCCGCTGGCTGCCGGGCCCGCCCGATCCCCGCCACTCGGGCACGCTGATCACCGCCCGGCCGCTGGCGCCGCGCGGCAAGGCCAGCCCGCGCGCGGGCATGGTCGCCTGCATCTCCTCCAAGCGCCGCATCGCCTTGCTCGACATCGTCTCCACCCGCATGTTGCAGGCGCATGCCTTCATGAAGGCCATCTTCGAGGTCTTCGCCGTCCATCAGTGCCCCATCGACATGATCTCGACTTCGGAGGTCAGCGTGTCCTTGGCCATCAGCGCCCTCGATCGCGTTCCCGGCTTGGTGGATGATCTCAGCCGCTTCGCGGAAGTGCGCTATGAAGGGCGCAAGGCGCTGGTCTGCCTCGTCGGCGAAGGCATGCGCAACACGCCGGGCGTGGCGGCGGCGGTCTTCAGCGCCTTGGACGGCGTAAACGTGCGCATGATCTCGCAGGGCGCCTCGGAGGTGAATATCGGCTTCGTGATCGAAGACGATGATTTGCCCGTGGCGGTCGAGCGCCTGCACCGGCGCTTTTTCGCCGATGCGCGCACCGACGTCGCGCCGGCGCCGCCGCGCGCGCTCGGCGCCGCCACCGGCGCGCCGTAGCACCGTCTACAGTCCCGGCCCCATCGCGGCCGCGCCCCGCCCGCCCCCGCGAACGGGGGAATTGCCGCCGCCCGCCGCGCGCGCTAGCCTCGAACCCATGCTCGTGCTGCTGCTGCTGGGCTTGGTCCTCGCCGCGCCGCCACGGCCGCGGCTGGCGCTGCCGGCAGGCGCGGAGACCGCCTCCCTGGCCCGCGCCTTCCTGCGCTCCTGCCCCGCGGTGCAAATCACGACGAACCGGCGCGCCGCCGACTATCTACTCGCCTTCGATCCGCGCGCTTGGAGCTTGCATCGCTGGAAGCACGATCGCTGGGAGCTCGCCCGCGCCGGCGGCGATCTCGTCGCGGCCGGCGCCAGCGTCACGCTGGGACGCGCGGTGAAGGCGGTTTGCGCCGCCATCGCCGCCGATCGCGGCAGCGCCGCCGGCGGCGCCGAACATCACTCGTGAACGAAAAGGTCGGCGAGAAAGATCGTCCCGAGCAAGCGGTTTTCCGCGTCCACGACCGGCAATTGGTGCGCGCGTTCCCGCAGCATCAGCTTGGCGACCGAGGCCAAATCGGCCTCCGGGCGGCACTGCGGCGGTTGCGTGTGCATGATCTCGCCCGCCGTCACCGCCTTCGGATCGAGCCCGGCCGCGACCACCCGCAGGCACAGTTCCCGCTGCGAGATCGTGCCGAGCAAACGGTCGGTCTGCGGATCGATTACCGACACCCGGTACACCTCGTAGTCGCGCATGATGCCGGCCACCACTTGCGCGCTCTGCTCGGCGGTGCACCACGCCGCGACCGTGCGCATCACCTCGGCGGCGCGGCGGCTCGCATCGGGGGCGCGCAAATGACGGGGGCCGGCGGGGCTGGCGCTGTTCATCGCGGGCATCGGCTCCGGTCGCGCCGCGCGCGGCGCGAACTCCCTCAGTATAGACGCGAGCCGCCGCCGCGCCGCGCCGGCCGCCCCGGCCCCCGTCCCGGCGGCGGCGCGCCGCCGCTGGGGTGCACAATAGGAATGTGACGCAAGAACGGTTCGACTACGCAGTCATTGGCGGCGGCCTGGCCGGCGGCTGGGCCGTCAGCGGCATTCGCGAGCGGGATCAGAGCGGCTCGATCGTGCTCTTCAGCGCGGAAAACGATCTGCCCTACGATCGGCCGCCGCTCTCGAAGCAGCTCTGGAAGGGCGACACTACGCTCGACAAGATCTACGTCCAGCCGCCGGAGTATTACGCGCAAAACCACGTCGTCGTGAAACTTGGCACGCGCATCGCCGCCCTCGACCGGCGCGAGCATCGCCTGCGCGACGAAAGCGGCGGCGAGTACCTCTATGGCAAGCTCCTGCTCGCCACCGGCGGCGCGCCGCGCCGCTTGCCGCTGCCCGGCGGCGATCTGCCCGGCCTCTGCTACTACCGCACCGCGGATGATTACCGCACCCTGCGCGAGGCGGCTCGGGCCGGGCGCTCGGCCCTCGTCATCGGCGGCGGCTTCATCGGCTCGGAGATGGCGGCGGCGCTGACCATCGCGGGGCTGCGCGTGACCATGCTCTTCCCCGAGCGTTACTTGGTGTCGCGGGTGTTTCCCGAAAGCCTCGGCCTGGCGCTCAACGCCGCGTATCGCGCCAAGGGCGTGGAGGTGGTCGCCGAGGACGCGCCCACGGCGATCGAGACCGCCCACGGCGCCTACCGCGTTCGTACCCGCGCCGGGCGCTCGCTGGCCGCCGACCTGGTCGTGGTGGGGATCGGCATCGCGCCCAACGTCGAGCTCGCCCGCGCCGCCGGCCTGGAAGTCGGCAACGGCATCGTCGTCAACGAGCGCCTGCAAACCTCCGATCCCGACATCTTTGCCGCCGGCGACAACGCCTTTTTCCCGGAAGCGACCCTCGGCCCGCGCCGGATCGAGCATTGGGACAACGCCGTCTCCCAGGGCAAGCACGCGGGACGCAATCTGGCCGGCGCCGGTCAGCCCTTCACCGACCTGCCCTTCTTCTATTCCGACCTCTTCGAATTCGGCTATGAAGCCGTCGGCGACGTGGATACCCGCCATGAAACCTTCGCCGATTGGCAAGAGGAGAACAAGACCGGCGTCATTTATTACCTGGCGCACGGCCGCCTGCGCGGCGCCATGATGTGCAACGTCTGGGAGAAGGTGGAGGCGGCGCGGGCCCTGATCCGCGCCCAGCGGCCCGTGACCGCGCAGCAGTTGCAGGGCGCGATCGCCTGAGGCCGCGCGCCGGAAAGGCCGCGTGGTGCGAGTGCTCACCGTCAATACCGGTTCCTCGAGCCTGAAAGCCGGCCTCTATGAGGCCGGCGATGCGGTCGTGGCGCTCTTCACCTGCGTGGCGGAGGCGATCGGCGCGCCGCAGGGCCGCTTTCGCATCCGCGGGCCCGGCGGCGCGGCGGAGGAGACGGCCGCGCCCATCGCCACCCATGCCGCCGCGCTCGAGCGCTTTCTCGCCTGGCTCGCCGCGCAGGGCGCGGCCGGCGCCTGGCAGGCCGCCGTCCATCGCATCGTCGTCGGCAGCGCCGAGTTCCTGGCGCCGCGGCGCTTGGATGACGCCGCCCTGGCGCGGCTCGACGCGCTGACGCCGCTGGCGCCCGACCATCTGCCGCAGGCGCGCGCCGCCATCGCCGCCGTCGCCCGCGCCCGCGCCGGCGCCGTGCAGATCGCCTGCTCGGATTCCTATTTCCACCGCGATCTGCCCGCCGCCGCGCGCGCCCTGCCGCTGCCTGCAATCTGGCGCCAGCGCGGCGTCGCCCGCTGGGGCTTCCACGGCCTCTCCTGCGAGTCCGTGCTCGCGAGCCTGCGTGCTCTCGATCCCGCCGCCGCCGCCGGCCGCCTTGTCATCGCCCATCTGGGCAACGGCGCCAGCCTCACCGCGGTGCAGGACGGCCGCAGCGTGGATACCACCATGGGCCTGACCCCGGCCGGCGGCTTGCTCATGTCCAGCCGCAGCGGCGACCTCGATCCCGGCATCGTAATTTATTTGCAAGCCGCGGGCGGCCTCGACGCCGCCGCGCTCAACCGGCTGCTGAATCATGAATCCGGCCTGTTGGGACTCTCCGGCTCGAGCGGCGACATGCAAGTGCTCCTCTCCCAGCCCGGCCGGCCGGCCTCGGCTCTGGCGGTGGCGTGCTTCGTCCGCCAAGCGAAGAAGTTCGTCGCCGCCATGGCCGCCGCGCTCGGCGGCCTCGACACGCTGGTTTTCACCGGCGGCATCGGCGAGCACTCGGACGTGATCCGCGCCGGCATTTGCCGCGACATGGAGTGGATGGGCATCCGCCTCGACCCCGACAGCAATCGCCGCGGCGCCGCCCTGATATCGCACCGCGAGAGCCGGGTCGCCGTGCGCGTGATTCCCACCGACGAGGACCGCATGCTGGCCCGCCATGCGGCCGCGCTGCTGGGCGCCAAGGAGGAAGGCCATGTATCGTTTTGACCAGGCCATCTCGACCGCCGTGCCCGCGCCGGCGCCCGGCCAAGCCGCGCCCGGTCCCCTGCCCGCGAACGAGCTCGCCCTCATCGACCGCTGCTGGCGCGCGGCCAACTACCTGACCGTCGGTCAAATCTACCTGCAGGCCAATCCCCTGCTGCGCGAGCCTTTGCGGCCCGCCGACATCAAGCCGCGCCTGCTCGGCCACTGGGGCACGTCGCCCGGCTTGACCTTCATCTATGCGCACGTCAACCGCCTGATTCGCGAGCGCGACGTCAACGCGATCTTTCTCGCCGGCCCCGGTCACGGCGGTCCCGCGGTGCTGGCGAGCGTCTATCTGGAAGGCACCTACACGGAAATCTATCCCGAGGTCACGCTCGATCTCGCCGGCCTGACGCGGCTGTTCCGCCGCTTCTCGACGCCGGGCGGCGTGCCTAGTCACGTCAGCGTGCCCACGCCGGGCTCGATCCATGAAGGCGGCGAACTCGGCTATGTGCTCAGCCATGCCTTCGGCGCCGTCTTCGACAACCCCGATCTGCTCGCCGTCGCCGTCGTCGGCGACGGCGAATTCGAAACCGGCCCCTTGGCCGGCTCCTGGCCGTCCATCCATTTCTTGAACCCCGCCCGCGACGGGGCGGTGCTGCCGATCTTGCATCTCAACGGCTACAAGATCGCCAATCCCACCGTGGCCGGACGCACGGAAGATCGCAAGCTCGAGCAGTTCTTCCTCGGCCTCGGCTACGAGCCGCATTTCCTGGAAGGCAGCGACCCGGGGGAAATGCATCAAGCCTTCGCTGCCGCCCTGGCGCTGTGTTATCAGCGCATCCGCGCGATTCAAAGCGCGGCGCGCGACGGCGGCGTGCGCGAGCTGCCGCCGCCCTGGCCGATGATCGTGCTGCGCTCGCCGAAGGGCTGGACCGGGCCCAAGGAACTCGACGGCGTGCCGATCGAGGGCACCTTCCGCGCCCATCAGGTGCCGCTGCCCAATGTGCGCGCCGATGCCCGGCAGCTCGCCATGCTGGAAGCCTGGATGCGCTCCTATCGCCCCAAGGAGCTCTTCGACGCCGATGGCGCGCCCGCCGCCGACCTGCGCGCCGCCGCCCCGCGCGGCGACCGCCGCATGGGCGCCAACCCGCACGCCAACGGCGGCCGCGTGCTGCGCGCGCTCGATCTGCCGCCGCGCACCGCCTACGACGTGCCGGTGCCGCAGCCGGCGCGCGAGCGGCGGGAATCCACCCGCGTGCTGGGGACGATGCTGCGCGATGTCTATCAGCGCAATCCGCATAACTTCCGCATCTTTTGTCCCGACGAACTCACCTCCAACCGCCTCAACGCCGTGCTCGACGTCACCGACCGCTGCTTCGTCGGGCCCACCATCTCGATCGACGACCATATCGCCGCCGACGGCCGCGTCTTCGAGGTCTTGAGCGAGCATCTGTGCGAGGGCTGGCTCGAAGGCTACGTGCTCACCGGCCGCCACGGCATGTTCGTGACCTACGAGGCGTTCGCGATGATCGCCGCCTCGATGATCGTGCAGCACACGAAGTGGCTGGAGGCCGCCGGCCACCTGCCTTGGCGCGCGCCCATCGCCTCCCTCAATCTGCTCCTCACCTCCACCTGCTGGCGCAACGATCACAACGGCTTCAGTCACCAAGGGCCCGGCCTGATCGACGTCGTGCTGTCGAAGCGCGGCAGCGTCGCCCGCATTTATTTGCCCCCCGACGCCAACTGCCTGCTGTCGGTGGCCGAGCACTGCCTGTGCAGCCGCAGCTACGTCAACCTGATCGTCATCGACAAGCAGCCGCAGTTGCAGTGGCTCGACGCCGCGGCCGCCGCCGAACATTGCCGCTTGGGCGCTTCCACCTGGTCCTGGGCGGGCAGCGAGCGCGGCCAGGACGACCCCGATCTCGTGCTCGCCTGCGCCGGCGACATCCCCACGCTCGAAACCGTCGCCGCCGCGCAATGGCTGCGCCGCCATGCCCCCGAGCTCCGCTTCCGCCTCGTCAACGTCGTGGACCTGATGACCCTCTTCACCCCCGACGCCCATCCGCACGGCATGGCGCCGGAGCGCTTCCGCGAGCTCTTCACCGCCGCGCAGCCGGTGATCTTCGCCTTCCACGGCTACCGCCGCGCCGTGCACGAGATCGTCCACGGCCGGCCCAATGCCGATCGTTTTCACGTGCGCGGCTTCATCGAACAAGGCACCACGACCACGCCCTTCGACATGGTGGCGCTGAACGAAATGAGCCGGTTCCACCTCGCCGCCGAAGCGCTGCGGCGCGCCATGCCGGCGGGCGCGCGGCGCGACGAGCTCATCGGCCTTTGCGACGCGGCGCTGCGCGAGGCCGCCGCCTACGCGCGCGAGCACTTCGAGGATCCGCCGGCGATTCGCGACTGGACCTGGACCGCTTAGCACCCGGCGCGCCGGAGACGTCGCCGCGCCCGCCCTCGCCGCGGGTGGCCGGGCGCAAGGCGCCGAGATCGCGCGCCGCTCAGCTTCCGCGCCCCGCCGCGCTCGCCCCGGCCGGTGCCGGCGGCGACAGCGCGCGCCATCGTGGAATTGCCGTTACGCGGCTTCGCGCGTGGGCCGCGGCGCGATCGTCGGCTCGCGTCCCGCAGCGCGCACGCCGACGCCCGCACGATAGACCAAGTCGCCGCCCAGCCGCGCCGAGGCGATCGCCAATGCAAAACCCGCGACCCCGGCCAGGCGCCCCTTGCCGCGTCCGCGCCGCGCGAACGAGGCCGCCATCAAGCCCACGCCGGCGAGATTCATCAAGCCGTGCGCCAGCCCCACGCGCCGCTCTTCCCCGCTCAGTTGCGACCAATCCGCCAGTCCCGCCGCCGCCGCGCCCAGCGCGCCCAGCAGCCCGACGCCGATCGCGCCGCGCGCCGCCGAATCCCACTCGTTTTTGCGCGTGAGCCGGTGCAGCACGTCGAAAGCCGCCGCCGTCGTCCACGCGCCCAGCGGCACGTCGGTGAGCATCACGTGCAGGGGATGGCCGAGCGGCTGCCCGTGCAGAAATCCTTCGATGCGGTCGCGCCTCGGCCCCAGGCTCTCGAGGCCTCGCCGCACGGCGGTTTGCAAACGATCGGCGATCGGCTCCAGCCAGCGCTGGCGAGCGGCCGCGGAGGCAAGGGGAATGGGCATGGCGACGTTGGATGCCGCCGCGGGCTCAAGGGCTTCCACCAGCCCCAGGCGAGGTGGAAGAGTTGGACTTTAGCCTGGCGTAGCCAGCCCATCGAACCTCAGGGGCTTGAGTCCCGGCTTCCGGCGTCCCGCCGCCACCGCCCGCCGGCGTCCCGCCGCCGAACCGAGCCAAGCTCCGCCCTCCACCGCCCTAAGCCTCGGGCGCTTACTGGCTGAAGACTTCCTTGACCGTCGGTTTCAGCAGGTAACGGACGATGAGGAAATAAACGGCCACCGTGGCCGCGCGCAGCGCGACCAGCACCGGCACGAAATGAAAGAGCTGCGCCACCAGCATCAGCGCGCCCGTGATCAGCCCAAAGATGCAGAAGATCAGCATCAGCAGCCGGCCCCAGTCCTTCAGCCGCCACAGCCCGACGCCCATGATCAAGGCCAGCACGGCCGACGTCGCGATCATGAGCCACAGGCCGCCTGCGCCCATTTGGCCGAGGACGCGCTGCGTCACCGCCGCGCGCAGCACGGTGGCGCCCCGCGCCAAAAACGCCGCGCCCGCGCCCACCATGACCGCAGCCACGACGAAGTTGAGCACGGCCAAAATGGTGACCCCTAATGGCCGCTCCATGAATTCATGGTACCCTGCTCCCCCCTGCATCACGAGACCCGAACGCGGCGTGCGTGGGGCAGGCGCTCCTGCGTCCGCGCGGCAGCCATTCTTGCCAACCCGGGACCCGCGCGTCGTCCATGGGGCAGACATTTCTGCCTGCCAGCCTGGGACCGGCGCCGGCTCGCCCAGCTATGTCTTGTAGTGAGTAACGATGGCTAAGTGAGGTATGATGCCCGCATGAAGCGTGCGCTGATCCTGCTGCTGGTGGTCGGTGTCGCATGCGGGGCGGCCGCGCAGGCGCCCTCGCCCTATGATTCGGCGCTCGCCGCCGCGCGCGCCGCCATGGCCCAGCAGCGCTACAACGAGGCGCGCAAGGAATACAGCCGCGCCGCCAAGCTGCCCGGCGCCGACGTCCTCGTCTGCGAGATGGGCATGGCCGATGCCGACGGCATGCAGGGCTCCTTCGGACGTGGCCAGAAGGAATGCACGGCGGCGCTGCGGCTGGCAACGTCGCCGGCGCAGCGCTCGGCAGTGCTCGCGCTGGCCGGCGCCCTGGACCTCAAGCAAGCGGCCGCGGAACAATGGCGCGACGCGTTTTCGAAACATATCCCCGGCTTGCTCGCCGCCGCCGACTCGAACCTGCGCGCCGCGCTGGCGCTGGCTCCCGGCGATCCCGTCTTGCACTTCGATCTGGCGACGGCGCTGCTGCGCGAGGGCCGGCTTGCCCAGGCCGATGCGCAAGCGCAGGCCTGCCTGCGCCTCGCCCCGCAGGGACCGATGAGCGCTCTGGCGCGCGGTTACCTGACCGATCCCGACCTGGGCCTCGCCAACCGCGCGCCGGATTTTCACGCCGTGTTGAGCGATGGCACGCAGCTGTCGCTGCAAACGCTGGCGGGCAAGGTCGTGCTCTTGGACTTTTGGGGAAGCTGGTGCCCGCCCTGCCGCGAGTCGGTCTCGACGCTCCAGGCCGTCTGGCATCACTTCGCGAACCAGCCCGGCTTTGTGCTGCTGAGCGTGGATTCCCACGAGAGCCGGGCGGCCGGCGCCGGCTTCGCCGCCGCGCACAAGATGACCTGGCCGCAATATTGGGACGGTGATGGCCAAGTCCAGCGGGCTTTCGGCGTGTACGCATATCCGACGTTCATTCTGCTCGACAGCCACGGCGTGATGCGCGGGCGCTGGGCGGGCGAGAGTATAAGCACCGGCGCCGTGCTCGAGTACCGCATTAAGGACTGGCTCGCCCGCGCGCCCGCGCCCAGCCGCAACCGCTAACCACATTGCTTGACACAAACGGACGGCCGGAATATAAGGCAACCAAGGAGGTGTGCAATGCTGGCTCTTCGACGTGCGCTTGGGCTGGCGCTATGCGTGGTTTTTTCCGCCTGGATTCTCGCTGCTCAGACCTCATCCGCCCCGGCCGGGCGGACCCAGTTAGGGGCTGATTGCAACTGCAGCGGATACGGCATTAGCGGACCGTGCAGTTGCAATTGCCAGGGACCGGGCTGCACTTGCATTTGCAGCACCGGCGACGGCTGCAATTGCAATTCAGCCGCTCCGGCTTTGATTACCCTGCCGGCCGGAACGTCGGTTCAATCCGCCGCCGATCAGCTGTCGAATATCACGATTCAAACCCCGCGGGTGATAGTCCTCGCAGGCGCAGATCAATTCGTACCTTCTGAAATTCGAACTACCTTCTGGCAGGCCGTCGCGCTCTTGACCCAGCTCCCAGGCGTGAAGCTCGGCATTCCTGCTCCGAACCCTGACCTGTTCACGCGCATGGCGGCGAACCCCTCGCTCTTCGTGCGTATGGGAAATTCAGTGGTGCTCGTGCGCCATCCAGTCTCGCCCGGCGCCATCCACGTCTGCATCCACCGTGCCGCGACCCTCGCGGAAGTCCTGGACACCCTCAGCGAGGAGACCGGCCGGGCCTTTGCCGTCAGCGGCACGCCGGTGCCGCAATTTCCGCTGCAGATTCAAGGAACTCTCCCGGAGGTGCTCGAAAAGTTGTCGGCGGCCACCGGCGCCAGGATCACGCTGGCTGAGTAAACTGCGCGCCCCCTTGCACGCGCCATCGCCTCCCTGCGCGGCGGCCAACGCCTGCGCGTCGTGGCGACTCCGCGCGGCCGGTCGCCGCGGCAGCGTGAAGCAACCCTGCCTTCGCCGGGGAAAATGCCCTCCGCTCTTTTCGACGCAAACCGGGCCGCTACCCGCGAGCGCCTCCATGCGGTCTATCTCTTTGGGGCCCGGCGGCAGTTGTCTTGATCGTGCATCTTGCCACGAACGGCAATCTCGGCTTCCACACCGACGAGCTCTACTATCTCGATTGCGGCTGCCACCCTGCGCTCGGCTACGTCGACTTTCCGCCGATCGTGGCGCTGCTTGCGCGGTTAGAGACTGCTCTCCTGGGAGCTACCCCATGGGCTCTCCGCGTGCTTCCCACCCTGCTCGGCGCGTTCATGGTGGTGCTGTCGGGTGTGTACGTGCGGGTCTTGGGCGGCTCGCTTCGCCTGCAAGCTCTCGCCCTGGCGATCGCGGTGACGGCGCCTTATTTCCTGGGCGCCAACTGGGTCTACCATACGGTCACGTTCGATGAGGTGACCTGGATGGTCGCCTTCTATTGCCTCTTGCGCCTGGTGCTGGAGCGCCGGCCCAGGCACTGGATCTATTTAGGCATTTCGCTCGGCGTCGGCCTTGAAGTCAAGTACACGATCGCAGCGCTGGCGGCCGCCATCGCCATCGCCATCCTGGCGACTCCCTCACTGCGTTCCGAACTGCGAACGCGATATCCGTGGATCGCGGCAGCCGTCGCGCTGCTGATCCGGGCGCCGAACCTGGCGTGGCAGGTGCAGAAAGGCTTTCCGTCGCTTATTTACACCGCCCATCACCAGGGCTCCGGCGGCGGCTTCGGCCCGAACCTGCTCCTAATCGTGGTCTATCTTTTCTTCCTGCTCCCGCTCTGGGTGGCGGGCTTGGTGTCGCTGTTCCGCAGCGCCACGCTGCGGCCCATCGGGATCGCTTGCCTTCTCCCGCTCATCCTTTTCCTCTTCGTGGGCAAATCCTATTACGCCGTCGGCACTGTTCCGATCGCTCTCGCTCAGGGGCTCATGGCGATCGGCCGCGCCCGGCGGCCGCGGCTGCGCCTGGGTTACAGGGTCGCGGTCGCGGCTGCCTGCGTGCTCCAGTTGCTCACGTTCGCGCAGCTCACGCTTCCCATCACCCCGCCTGGGCGGATCCTCGGCCTCGACGCCAAGAATGAGCTCTTCGCGGACAGTGTCGGATGGAAGAGCATTTCTCACCAAGTCCAGTCGATCTACCGCAACCTGCCCAGCTCCAAGCGCACGGGAACGATCATGATTTCGGCCTTTTACCGCATCCCGCGAGCGCTGCAGATCTACGGCGACAAGAAGTCGCTCCCTCTAGTCGTCAGCCCCCAGTTAAGCGATTGGTACTGGCTGCCTGGGAACGTGGCGGCGACCAAGGCGCTGATGTTGGGTTACGAACCGTCCGACGTCGCCTGGATGTTCTCGTCCGCGACTCTTGTCGGGCGCCTGACGGTCCCCTTCGGCGTGCATGGACTGGAGCAGGGCGCGCCGGTCACTTTCTGCGTGCTCAAGGCCCCGCTCCAGCAGGAGTGGCGCGGCCTCCGCAACATCTCTTAAATCGTCCAGGACTCCGGGGAAAGCGCATTCCCCGCAAGCCCCGCCGGCGGCCCTGCCGACGAATCTCATGCACGACGACTGTGGTCCGCCCGCAAGCGCGACCCGCGCCACACGCCAGAGGTACGGGGCCATCGCGGCCGCCGTCGCAACCGCGGAGCGCCCAGCCCGCAGGCTGCGGTTGCGCGGACCGCATCACCTCCAACCTCTATTGCCAAGCCGAGGCGGCGGCAGTTCCCGCTTGGCGTCGGCTTCCCGCGCGATGGCGTCCTAGCCGAGGCGAACCGCCTCAGACAGACGGTAGCAGCCGGCCCGGACAGGAAGGGGCACAAAATGGGGCACACTCTTTCGTCTCGTCGGGCGGCGAAGAAGGGTTCTTACTGCCCACGGGACCGGAGAATACAATTGCCATACATTTTCAGTAAACTGGGGATCGCCAGCGTAAGTCCCGGGAGGACTCGTCTGCGGAATGCAGGCACCGGTGAGGCCCCGGGGCGCTGGCACTTCTTCCCTACCGCCCTCTCAGCATCCGCGTTTCAATCCTCGCGCCGGCGCGCGCTTAAGGCTCCTTGTAGCCGAATGTGAAGCTCTCGACAGTGCGCCCGAGCCATCGGACCATCGCCAGCATGCCATCGACTTCCATCCGCCCGGCAAGTCTGGTGCGTGTGAGCGTGGGGACACTCACTCCGATTTCCTTTGCCACTTGCGACCACGACATGCCACGAGTGCGCCGCTGTTGGTCGAGGGCTTCGTAGAGAGCTGCAGCGTTGAAACGACCGGGCGATTTGGGTCGCATCTCGAAAGGGTACACTGTCCCGCCAACCAGTCCAAGACCGGCCGCGACTGCGGTAGCGCTAAGGCTCAGGACAGCCGGCGGTCGCAAGAAGCTAAGAACCGTCTTCATGTCATAACAATATAGCGATTGGTCCCCAGTTGATGCGAACAGACGCAATTAGGCGAGTCGCACTGCTCCCCTTGCTGCGCGCGGCGTTGACTGGCCCGCTTTCCCAGGCGCGCAAGGCTCTTAAGACCTTCCCCAGCATCGCCGATCCGGGAACTGATCGGATCCTTCTTTTCGCCGGGATCGCTCCTCCCGCGGCCTCCCCTCAAACTGCCCACATGTGCTAGTGCGCATTCTGCGTGCTGCCCGCCGGCGCGGCGCGGCGCGTGAAGGCCATGACTCGCGCCAAGAATTCGAGCGTCAGCCGCGTGCTCGCCTCCCTGGCGGAGGACGGACTCCGCCATGCGGGACGGCAACGCCAACCTTTCATGGAGCTGGCGGAACGGTTCCGCGAGGCCGCCGACCCGGGTGAAGTTCAGAGCCTTGGCGAGGAACCGGGACGCGCGGTCTTCGGCCGCCGCTGATGCCCCTCATTGAAAGCTGGGAGCGCTCCCCGGCACCCCTGCGCCGGCACTTGATCGAACCCAACGGGCGCCGTCCTTGAATCAGCTTCGGCCCATCTAGCTAAAGCCGATGCACGGCGCTTAGGAGTGATCACCAACCAGATCGCAGTTTCCCTGCAGCGTAACGGGCTCCCGCGCCAGCGCGAACTGCGCCCTGCACGCGTCATATCGCGGCCACAACGCTTCGACTTCTTGCCTCGCCCACTTTGTGAGGCTTCGGTCCGGGTCGACACGCCTGAGGATATTCAGATAGAAGCGCTTTCCCTCAAACGATACCGGCCAGGACGGCTTGAGATCGTTGAAATCGTCAGCCGTCTGCAGTGCCCTCGTGAACAAGTAGGCCAGCATCGGACTCTTCCAGCGCGGGTCTTCGCCGTTGGCCCGGTCTGGGGCCCATTGGGATAGGGTGCGCTCTGCACGGTCGAAAAGCCCGTCCGTGAAGCGATCGTAGTCTTCCTTCAGGTCGCAGATAGCGCGCCACAGCCCTCCGAAATGACACTCCAATTCATTGCGAAGCGGGTGCCCAAAATCGAACCTGGCAGGAGCGCCCAGTCTGTCAGAATCGCTCTGCTCTCGATACTTCAAAGCTGGGATTCCCTCGAACACATCCCCCCAGAAGACCCGGAACGCACCCTCAAGCTCCGCGAGCGCCCCCACCTGCAACTTTCGCAGGTGCTCGCGGCGGACCACCTCACGGCTCTGGCGCACAGTTGCACGCAGCGCAGCCCAAGAGGTCCAAGCGAGCACCACCGTCGCAATGACGGTCACAATCGACAGAGCGATGTCGGTACGCACCTTAGTTCTCCGGGTTGATCAATCAATCTCCGCAGTCACAAGCTTACATTGGGCAAGCGGCGACAGCCATTGCTGCCCGCGTCGCCGCCAAACATTCTTAACTTCGTCCTGCCGGAGAACTGGATCTGGCGTCCGGCGCGGTTCCTGTGCCCCGACACAGAGGCGCGAGGGGGACCCGCTACACAATTGTGCGACAATACCCCAGGCGATGCTCGAACCGGTAAGCACCCCCGCTCGACGCAGCGCTCGCGGTGGCGATGGCGATTGTGTTCGCCGCTCCTATGGCGTCACGGCCGCGCGCGCACCTGCAAGCTCGGCCCTTGCGCGCTGCAGCAAGAGGCGAAATGGATCGAGAGGCGCCGCCGCCTCGCCGCGGGCCTTCCCGACCTGGGCAGCCGCGCCGAGCAATGAAAACAGGAGGAGACGACCCATGGACATAACCGGCGAAAACAATGCCGGCGCGGCGAAGAACGAAACACTCGTCGAACGCGCGTCCGATCGTGAGCTCGTCGTCACCCGCACCTTCGCCGGTCCGGCGCACGCCGTCTTCAGCGCCTGGACCAAACCCGAGCTGCTCCAGCGCTGGTGGGTGCCGAAATCGTGCGGCATCTCCTTCGTCTCGTGCGAGGCCGATGCCCGTACCGGCGGAACGTATCGCTTCGTCTTCAACCACCCCGCCGCCCCAACGCCGATGACGTTCTTCGGCCGCTATCTCGAGGTCGCCCCACCCAAGCGCCTCGTCTGGACCAACGACGAAGGCGAGCAGCCCGGACCCATCACTACGGTGACCTTCGAGGAAAGGGGCGCCCAGACGCTCCTCGTCATGCGCGATCTCTATCCTTCGAAAAAGGCCCTCGATGACGCCATCGCCTCCGGGAGCGCCACTGGGGCGAGCGAGCAGTTCGAGCAGTTGGACCGGCTTCTCGCCGCTCAGGAACCGGCCGCGCCCCGGCCCTGAATCCGCCCACCTCGGCACGGCCGCCCGGGCAAAGCTGTTCCCAACTGTCCCCAAGCCGCTCCCAGCCCGGCGAGCACGGAAGCATTGACGCAGCGGCCCCGCGGCTGAGCATGGCGCGCCCTGAGAGATTCGAACTCCCGACCTTCTGGTTCGTAGCCAGACGCTCTATCCAACTGAGCTAAGGGCGCGGATGGCGGGGAAACCGCGCTCGCCGCCGCGGGCGAATGCTCGTTTCATTCTAGCGCAGGTCGGCGGCCGCGCCCCCCCGCGCGGTTCCCGCCGCACAGGAATCCGCCCCGCCAACGCTCGTGGCGATACCGCCCCACACCTGCCCTTGCCGCGCGGGCAGGTCACCCTCATCCCCAGCCTCCGCGCCGCGGGTCCTCCAGCGCCGGCTGAACTCCGGTCAAAATCCCCCTCGGCGCTAGTTCCTCAAAAGCAAAAGGCTTGACGCGCCCCTCGCGCCGGGCTTGCACCTCCTCGCCCCGGCACGCTGAGTCGAAGGGCCGGCCAGGACCAGTGCCGTGGTGCAGCACACGCATCCGGTCCCGTTGCAGCACGCGTAATATCCAGTCTGGCAGGTCACCGAACAATCCGCTTGCGGCTCCGGCGCCGACGAGCACTGCGATGATCCCTGTCCCCCCGATGCGCACGCCCCGCTGCACTCGGCGACCGGCGTTGAGGCTTTGATAAACGCCGCGCTGGTCCTGGGCGCAGTCGGATCGTCCGGCTTCCACTCATAGTGCGCGATTCCGACCGGCCGCTCGACGATCACACCAGGCGGCGTCGGGCCCGCGTACACATCCCGCACCTCGAACAGGATGGGCTGGCCGTCTTTGGGAACCACCAGTACCGACAGCGGCGCGGGACTGCCGGGCCCCTGGGTCCAGTCCACTCGGGCCGGCCCCATCAGCCGAAACGCCGACGGTAAAGGCTTCGCGTATTGCGCCCGGAATGCGCCCGCCAGAGGCAGGCCTGGATGCCGCGGCGCAAGCGTTATGAAGACCCACTGCCGCTTCGCGCTCGTTGCAACGACGACGTTACCGGAGATGCTAAGCGTGCGCGCTGGCACGATGGAATCAGGCGGGGTCGCTGCCTGCACGGATCCGGGCAAGGAGAAAAGGTAGGCTGCCGCTACGGCAACTCCGAAAAACCTGAGTTTGGGCATGTGGCCCTCCTTTCATGCGCGAATCATAGGCACCGCTTGCCGGGAGGGCAATACAGCGCTTTCCCGATCCACGTCCGCCCGCTCGGAGGCCGCCGTGAATCCGACCGTGGGCCAGGCATCCCTGCCTGTCCGATCGAAAGGGATCGGGAGCCAAGGCGAAGCCCCCCCTTCACGCCGAAACGCCTTTTTCAACGGCCCGCTCAGTGGGCGGCGGCGCCGGGGCCGGTCGGCTGCTGCGGGATGGGCGTCGGCGCGGGCGGAAACGGCGCGGGCGATCCCGGCATGCCGGGCATGGGGCTGCCGGGCTGCGGCGGCATGACGCCGGCGCCGCCCATGCCGCGGCGGTCGGCGGCGGGATCGTAGACGAACACCCAGTCGCTCGGGCGGTCCTGCCCGCGAAACGCGTGCACCGCCGGCTTGTCGTTGCGGCTCGCGACGCCGATGATCGGCGCGCCGATCAGCTCGCCGGTGCGCTTGGCGGCGGCGGGCGTAAAAATGAAGTACCCGACGACGTCGCCGTCGAGCGGCGGCAGCGCCCCCAGCGCCAGCGGCGGCAAGCCGATCCCGCCGGCGCCGCCCACCGGGACGCCGCCAGCGCCGGGCCCGCCGGGCGTGATCCCGCCGCTCATCCCGCTGCTCGGGCCGCCGCCGAAAGGTCCCGCCGCGCCGCCGCCGGCCCCGGGCGTGATCCCGCCGCTCATCCCGCTGCCCGGGCTGCCGCTGAAAAGTCCCGCCACGCCGCCGCCCAGGCCGCCCGCCGCCCCGCCGCCCACGCCGGGCATCGCTCCGGGCACCGCGCCGGGCATCGCTCCCCCCATCCCGCCGCCGATCGGGTTCTGCCCGAAACCGCCGCCGGGCGCCGCCGGCGCTGCCGGTGCGTTGCCGCCCGGCGCGTTCGGCTGCATCAAATCCTCGAGCCCCGTGCCCTGCTGCGCGCCCGGCGGCCGCGGCACTTCGATATCGCCGGGGTGCACGAACCGCCATTTGCCGTCCTTGCTGAGCGGATCGGGCCAGGCGCGCCGCAAATAGTGCTGGTTGTCGGTCTCTTCGAGTTGGTCCAGATTCGGCGGATAGGTGCCGAACTTGTGATAGTACCGGCGGATGCCCATCACGTATTCGCGGGCATAGTCAATCTCGGTCTGCTCGCGTTCGCGCCGGATCTCGGTCGTCCAGGATGGCACCGCCGCCGCGATCGCCAGCGCCAGCAGGCTGAATAGCAGCAGGATGACGAGCAGCGCATAGCCCGCCTGCTCGGCGGCGCGGGCCGGGCCGCGGCGGCCGCCGGTGCGGGCGCGGCCACGGCGCGCAGGCGGGCCCGGAATGGCGGCAGCGGGCACGGTTCAACCGACGATGAGGGGCAGCGCCTCGGTGCGCTGGTCCGCGGTGTCCTCGACCGTCACCGAAGCTTTGTCGATGCGCACGATGCGGTAGCGGTGCGCCACCAGCTCGCCCTGGCTGACCAGGTAAATGTCGTCGCCCATCTGCAGGAAGATCCGCTTGGCGCCGCCCTCCACGGCATAGCCGTAGAACTTCAAGGGCAGCGGCGGCGGCGGCGCCGGTCCCGCCGGCTGCGCCGGCACCGCGCCGCCGTTGGCTCCCGAAGCCCCGCCCGCGCGCGCCGGATCGCCGGGCGCCGGCGCCACCGGCGCGGGCTGGAAGAGATTGCGCAGCGCGCCGCCATAGCGAATGGCGCGCACGCGCGCCAGATAGTCGAGATGCAAGCCGGGGTCGGGCTCGGCCAGCAGCTTGTGCACCGCCGCGTCTTGGCCGGCGCCGGCCGCCGCGGTGAAGCGCGGCAGCAGCGCGCCGCGGTCCTGGGTCTCGTTCCAGATCACGAATCCGGCGGCAACCAGCAGCACCGCCAGCGCCGCGATCTTCACGCCGCGCCGCTGCTCGCCCCGCGCCAGTGCCGGCTCGCTCATGCCGTCGGTCCCTTCTTCGGCGCCGCCGCGCCCGGCGGCGCCTGCTCGTAGGCCTCGATCAGGATGCCCAGCGATAATCCGCCGCTCTGCGTCTGCCGCTCGGAGCCCAGATCCACCTCATTGACGATCATGAAAAGCGGCGACCGCTCGACGCCGTTGATGAAGCGGACCAGCGCCCCGTAATCGCCGCTGACCGAAACCTCCACCCGCACCGGCAGCAGATCGAAATCCGCCTGCCGCCCCGGCTGGAACGTGATCGCGCCCGTGCGCACGCCGGCGCGCTGGGCGATGCTTTGCAGCTCTTGCAGCCAGCGGTAGTCGGCGTCGCGCTGCCGCGGCATGCCCGCCAGCACCTGCTGCGCCTGGGCGCGGCTGGCGAGCAGATGCTGCTCCACCCGCCGCAGCGCGGCCAGCTGCGCGTGCAGCGTCGCCGAGCGCGCCGCCACCGCCGCCAGATGCGCTTCCGCGCGCACCCGCGACGGGCTCCACGGCGAAACCAGCAGGCCCCACAGGATCAGATCGAGCGCCGCGCACACCAGCAGCGCGCGCTGCAGCGCCGGCCGCAAGGGACGATTGCCGCCGCGCTTCATCGCGCCCTCCCTGCCGCCGCCGCCGGATTCGCCGCCGCGCCGCTGGCGCCGAAATAGCTGGCCGGGCCCAGCTGCGGATGATACTGCGTGGTGATTTGCAGCCGCACCGGCGCTCCCGGCGTCTGCGCCTGCCCCTCCCGGTCGGCCACCGCGCGCACTTGCGGCGCGGCGAAGTCGGCGGCGTCCTCGAGCTTTTGCACGAAGGGCAAGGCGGCGGGAATGCTGGGCGCGGCGATGGTGATCGTGACCTCGTTCTGGATGTCCTGCCCGCCGCGGCTGGGGCCGATCGAGAGCAGTTGCACCTCCGCCGGCATCAGCGCCTCCAACCGCTCGAACAGGCGCGTCCAGGAGACGGCCTTGCGGTCGATGAGCTCGTTCAGGTGGCGCGCGCGATCCCATTGATCGCGCATGCCCGGCCGCTCCAGCGCGCTCACCAGCGCCGCGCGCTGCGCCGCCAGCGCCGGCAGCTCGGCTTCCACCGCGGCGCTGCGGCGGCGCACGGCGGCGGCGGCCTGCCAGTTGACGGTGATGTCCACCGCCAGCACCAGCAGCACCGCGAACGCCAGCGCGAAGAGCCCGCCCCAGACGATCCAAACGCGGCGGCGGTTCTCGCGCGCTTGCAGGGCGAGATTGGCGGTGAACCTCACTGCCCGCCCTCCGCCAAGGCGCCGGCCACCGCGAGAAAGCGCTCGCCGTCCTCCGCCTCGGCCAGCAGCGAGCCCGGCCAGGCGGGCGCGGCGGCGACCTCGGCCCAGTCGCAGTCGCGGCGCAGGCGCTCGAGCAGCTCCGCCGGCACGCCGAAGCCGGCGATGCGCGGGCGCGAGCCCGCCGCCTCGCCGCGGCCCTCGTAGAAATCGCGGAAGTAGGCCGCCGACGGATATAAGTCTTCGTAGGCCAGCGCCGGCGCCGCCGGCAGCACCCGGAACAGTCGCGGCGCCTCCTCCCAGGCGAAGGCGCTGGTCAGCGCCCCGCCCTCATGCCGCAGCAGCAGCGTCCCGTGCCCCAGCTCCCGCGCCGCCATCAGCGCCGCCAAGCCGGCGGGCAGCACCCGCGCCGCGCGCGCCCCCGCCGCCTCCAAGGCCGCCTCGTATTCCTCCACCCGCGCCCGCGCCGCCACCACCGCCAGCACCGCGCGCTCCCCGCCGCCCTCCACCACCTCCGCCGCCAGCACCGCGCTCTCCGGATCGAAGGGCAGCGTCTTGCGCAGGCGAAAGCGCACCAGCGCCGCCAGATCCTCGGCGCGCCGCGGAATCTCCTCGAACTCCAGCACCATCACCCGCGCCGCCAGATCGGGCAGCAGCAGCACCACCTCCCGGCCCATGCCGCCCACGCGCTCCAGCGCTTGCCGCAGCGCCGCCGTCAGCGCCGCCGCGTCGCGCACGTTGGGCTCGGCGGCGGCGGCCGCCACCGCGCCCGCCGGCAGCGGCGCCAGCGCCGTCTGCGCCAGCCGCGGCGCCCCGCGCTCGCCCGGCCGCACCCGCGCCGCCAGCACCGCGTCGCCGCCGATCTCCACCGCCACCCGCGGCGGCGGCGAGTCCAGCCAGCGCGCCAGCGGCGCGCGCCGCCGGCCGGCGGCGGCAGTCGAACGGGTTGGCCAGGCAAATCCCATCGTTTCCGCCTAGCGCGTCATCTCGATGAAGGTGACTTTGTTGATCTCGCGCAGCGTCGTCACCCCCAAACGCACCTTCTCCAGCGCCGACTCCCGCAAAAACACCATGCCCTCTTGCCGCGCCGTGCGCCGGATCTCCGAGCTCGGGCGCCGCGCCAGGATCATCTCCCGCACCGTGTCGGTCAGCTCCAGCAGCTCATGGATGGCGGTGCGGCCGCGGAAGCCGGTGCCGGCGCAGTCGAGGCAGCCGGCGCCTTCGAAGAAGTCGCGCGTCAGCCACTCCCCGTTCAGCCCCGAGGCCTCCAGCGTCTCCCGCGGATAGCGCTTCGCCACCTTGCAGCGCGGGCAGATCATCCGCACCAGCCGCTGCGCCAGAATGCAGTTGAGCGACGAGACGAAGTTGTACGGCTCGACGCCCATGTTCAGGAAGCGGCCGATCACGTCCACGACGTTGTTGGCGTGCACGGTGGTGAAGACGAGATGGCCGGTGAGCGCGGAGTTGATGGCGATCTGCGCCGTCTCGGTGTCGCGGATCTCCCCCACCATGATCTTGTCGGGATCGTGGCGCAGGATCGAGCGCAGCCCGCGCGCGAAGGTCAGCCCCTTCTTCTCGTTCACCGGAATCTGCGTCACCCCGCGCAGCTGGTACTCGACCGGATCCTCGATGGTGATGATCTTGTCCTCGTCGCTGCGAATCTCGTTCAGCGCCGCGTAGAGCGTCGTGGTCTTGCCGCTGCCCGTCGGCCCGGTCACCAGCACCATGCCGTAGGGCTCGCGGATGTAGCGCCGGAACTTGGCCAGGCCGGCGGGATCGAAGCCCACGACGTCGAGCGTGAGGTTGTGGAACTTCTCGCTCATCGCCTCCTTGTCGAGCACCCGCAGCACCGCGTCCTCGCCGTGGATGCTGGGCATGATCGAGACGCGGAAATCGATGGCGCGCCCCTTGTAGCGCACGCGGAAGCGCCCGTCTTGCGGCACCCGCCGCTCGGAGATGTCGAGCTCGCTCATCACCTTGATGCGGGAGATGATCGGCGAGTGGAATTCGCGCGCGATCGGCGCCATCGCCGGATGCAGCACGCCGTCGATGCGGTACTTGACCGTCACCTCGTTGTCGCCGGTCTCGATGTGGATGTCGCTGGCGCGGCGTTCGAGCGCGGTGAAGATGGTCGTGTCCACCAGCTTGATGATCGGGCTGATGTCCGGCCCGGCGGTGAGCTTTTCGATCGAGATCGTCTCGTCGCCGGATTCGTCCTCGTGGATGACATCCAGCGTGAACGCCTCGGTCGCTTCCTCGAGCACCCGCTGCGATTGCTCGGTCTTCTTGAGAATCTCGGCGATCTGCGCCAGCGTCGCCACCCGCATGCTCACCCGCCGGTTGAGCAGCAGGCCGACTTCGTCGATCATCATCAGCTGGCTGGGGTCGGCGATGGCCACCGTGATCGAGTGCTCGTCGCCGGCCAGCGGCACGAAGTTGTAGCGGAACATCAGATCCACCGGCACGCTGCGGAACAGCGCCGGATCGATGCGGTGGTCCTTGAGGTCCACGAACTCGCAGTGATAGCGGCGCGCCAGATCGCGGGCGCGCGCTTCCTCCTGCCCGGGGTCGGCCGCGGGCGCGGCGGCGATGCCGGCGGGCAGGGGGGTCTGCGTCGAAGAAGCCATGGTCACCCCCGGATGCGCGATCCCAGCGAGAAGATCGGCAGATACAGCGAGATCAGCACCAGCGCCACGATGCCGCCCACCACGATCAGGATCGCGGGCTCGAGCAGCGACAACAGCGTCGTCAGCGCCGTGCTCAAGTCCTCATCATAGAACTCCGCCACGCTCGCCAGCATTTGCGGCAGCGCGCCCGTGCCCTCGCCCACCTCCACCATCTCCACCGCCAGCCCCGGCAGGACGTTGTGCTTCGCCAGCGTCTCCGAGAGCGCCTGGCCCTCGCGCACCTGCTGCGTCGCCTTCCCCAGCCCGTGGCGCAAGCGCGCGCTGCGCAGCGCCGAGCGCGCCGTCTCCATCGCCGGCACCAGCGGAATCCCGCCCTGCAGCAGCGTGCCCAGCGTGCGCGCCAGCATCGCCGCTTGGTACTTCCACCACAGATCGCCTACCACCGGCAGCCGCAGGAACAGCGCGTCCAGCCGCTGGCCGAATCCGGTCCGCTGCGCCAGCAGCGAGAGCCCGGCGATCACCGCGATCAGGCCCAGCACGAACGCCCAAAAGTAATGCCGCGCGCCCTCCCCGATGTTCAGCATCGCCACCGTCAGCGGCGGCAAGTCCGCGTTGAGCGAGCTGTAGAGCTGGCCGAAGCGCGGCACCACGAAGGTGACCAGGAAGGTCAAAACCACCAGCACCAGCACCAGCAGGAAGCACGGATAGATCAGCGAGCTGACCAGCTTCCGCCGCACCGACTGCGCCAGCCGCTGGTACTGCGTGTAGCGCGAGAGCACCTCCTCGAGATTGCCGCTGCGCTCGCCGGCCATCAGCGTCGTCGTGTAAATCTCGGGGATGTTGGGCTGGCGGCGGAACGCCTCCGAAAGCAGATCGCCGCCGCGCACCCGCTCGAGCACTGCGCTCAGCAGCTGGTGCAGTTTGGCGTCGCGCGCCCGCTTCACCAGCAGCTCGAGCGCCCGCAGGATCGGCAAGCCGGCGTGGATCAGCGTGATGAATTGCTGGTTGAAGGTGAGAAAAACGTCGTTGCGCACCCGCGCCCGGCGGCGGCGCCAGCCGTCCAGAATCCCCGACTCCGCGCGCACCGAATAGACCAGGTAGCCCTGCTGCATCAGCCGCTCGCGCAGCTCCTTTTCCGAAGCCGCGCTCTCGCGCTGTTCCAGCACGTGGCCGCGCTCGTTGAGGGCTCTGACGCTGAACTGGGGCACGCGGAAAATCCTTGCCAGCCGCCGGGGGGCGCGGCAGCGGCGCCAACTACGAAGAGAGTAGCTTGATTTTAACATCTCCGCCCGGAATGGATCGTGCATGCCGTGGTGCCTTCGCTTCCCTGATCTCCGGCCCGTGTTCCCTGTCCCCGCTGCCCATGCCCGTGATCCATCGCCGTTCTGCCGTCCGCCCTCCATCGGCCCCCCCATCCGTCCGCTCTCCGCGCTCCGCGCGAAGACGCCGCTCCGCGCTCCCCGATCCCCGGCCCCGCTTCCCGCACCGGGCAACTCTGGCGCTGGAAGCTGAATCCTACTTAAGGCGCAACCTTTAATATGCAGCGCTTTCTCCACGTTTCGGGACCTGTCCTTCCGACCAGGAGACCATTTTCAGAGCTTGAGCAGGACCTCGAGAGAGCCAGTAAAATACAGACAGAGAACGACTTATTCGTTTGGTCCGGCAAGACTCTGGAAAGGGCTGGTCTCCTCCCCATTCGGGGGGAATAGCCGTGCAGCGCTACTCGATTTCGATCTCGAGCGGCTGGCCGGGGGTGAAGAGCGCGGGCGCCAGAGTCACCTGGTCGCGTCCCAGCACGCCCGCGGAAGCGCGGCGCAGCGGCCGCCGGTCGGGCGGATGGATATGAACGACAATCTCGGCCGGCGGCGCGGAGGCAACTTCGATGCGCACGCGCCAGCGCGGGCGCCCGCCGCCGCCAGTCGCGAGCGCTTGCGTCCGCCAGGCGATCGGGCCGAAGCGCGTCGGGCAGTTGCGCCCGGCGATGGTCTCTCCGGCCTCGAACCAATGCTTCGGCGCCGCTTTCTGCAGATGCACCCGGCCCGGCCGATCCGGCCGGTCGTGCTCCTCCCAGCACAGCAGCCAGCGCAGCCCCATCGCCGGCTGCAGCGTGCTGTTGACAACCGCCGACCAGGCGTACGGGCTGCCTTCGCCCGGGTAGTTGCCGGGCAGCAGGGCGTCCTCGGGCGCGTAGCGGCTGCCCGAGTCCATGGCGTAGCAGAGATTGCCGTAGAGCGCCATGAGAAAGGGACGGTAATCGGCTTGGCGGATGCGGCCGGCCAAGGTGCCGTGCTCCATGAAGTTGGAGGTGCGGGGATAATCGCCGTCGAGGTTCATGCCCAGCATCTGCTGGCCGGCCAGCGCGCGATGGCGGAAATGGCCGTCGTCGAGCGCCGCGTCGCCCCAGTCGGCGGTCCACCAATCCATCATGTAGCGATGGTTCTCGTAGCTCGAGAGCTCGTCAGGCGCGCGGCGCGTGTCGTCGGGCGTGAACGGCGTGATCCCCGCCTGCGCCATCGCCGCATCGCGCGCGGCGAGCGTCTGCGCCAGCGAGCGTTCGAGGGCCGCGCGCAGCGCGGCGGCGGTGGCGGCGATCTGCCGGCTCTCGGCGGCGAGGGCGGCGTCGCCGTGCTCGCGCGCCGCCAGCGCCAAGCAGCGCGCATGCTCGGTCAAGCCGCGCCACGCCCAGGCGGCGTTCTGGTAATAGTAAGGATGCGACTCGGGCGTGTCGTCGTTGGGATCGCCGTTGTCGGCCTCCGGCGAGCCCCAGATCAAGCCGTAGCGCCGATCGGAGGCGGCGAAGCGCCGGCGCGAATCCTCGAAGCGCGCGATCAGTTGCCCCGCCATGCGCCGCAGCACCGGCAGCCGCCGCGCAAGCGCCGCGAAGTCCCGCGTGTAGTCGTAGGCGCGCGCCGAGTTTTCGAGAAAGACGCCGAGATCGAGCGGGGCTTCCACCTGGTCTTGCGTGTTGTAAACGAAGTCGCCGTTCGGCAGCACGTAGTGGTGCAAGTAATGCTCGAAGTATGGGTCGGCAGCCGCCGTCAATCCCCACACTTGCTGCGCCCACACGAACTCATAGTGCGCCACCGGAAAGAGCGCGTGGCTGCGCTCGGGAATCTTGGTGTAGGCGCCTTCGCCGATCTGATAGGTCGGCTCGAGCCCGCGATAGCTGCACCGGCTGAGGACGATGCCGGCGCGCGCGGCGTTCGCCAGCCATTCGTCGGGAATCTCCGCCTGCATGCCGGCGGCGAAGAATTCGCGCCAGTGATTCCAGATGCCCACCAGCGCGGTGAAGAAGGCGCCGGCATCGCCGTTCCAGTAACGCTCGACGAAACGGCCCGGCGCGCGCGCCGGCGCGGTGTTGCTGTCGCCGGCGGGAATCACCGCCGCCGCGCCGGCCGGCAGTTGCGCGCGAATGCGGGCGATGGGGCGGCTCTCGGCGCCGGGCGGCAGCACCATCATCACCTCGTAGCCCGTCTGATAGCGCGGGTTCCAGACGCCGATGTCGGCGGCGGGCAGATAGCCGCCCAGCAGCGTGCGCTTGCTGTAGCCGGGCGTGTAGTCGTACAGGTATTCCGAGGGCAGGAAGCGGCCCGGCTCGAAGAGGCGTCCGGTCATGTCCGGCGCCCAAAGCGCTTGCGGATCGCGGCCGAATTGGCGCGAGCGGCCGTCGGCCTCGAGCCACAGCGAGCCCAGCGGGCCGGCCTGCTCGTTGGCCACCAGCGTCCAGCCGATCAGCTCGGCGCCGAGCGCGGCGACGTTTTCGTAGCACGGGTCTTCTTCCGAGCCCAAAATGTAATCGCTGGCCAGGTCGGGACCGGGCCGGTAGCGCTCCGGCCGCTCCAGGCGGATGTGCGGCGTCTGCGTGGGGCGCGGGCGGATGTTCGCCAGCTCGCCGATGTACTTGGGAATCCGCGCGATCTCGCCGTCGGCGGTGACGTAGGCGATCACGCCGCGATGCGCGGCGTGCTTTTCGAAGACGGCGGTGGCGATGCCGTTCAGCCAGCCGAGCACGGCGGCCAGTTGCCAGCCGTCGCTGCTCTCGCCCACCGCCAGCCGCCGCCCGTTGGCGAGCGTGACCGTATCATCGCCAACCGCGCGCACCGCCGGCGCCTGCGCCAGCGCTTCCCTTTCGCCCGGCAGCCAAAGCGTCTGTTCGTTGGCGATGCGGCCGGGCCGGTAGACCCCGCGCGGAATGCGGCCGCTCGGCGCGGGGCCGCCCGCACCGGCGGCTTGCGCCCAGGCGGCGGCGCGCGCCGCGATCGGCGCCGCCGCCGCCGCCCGCAGGAACGCTCGCCGTTTCATGCCTCTCCTCCTTCGGCCGCGCGCCCGCGCGCGAGCACGAGCTGCAAGCGCTGGCGGTTGGCGCAGCGGCAGGCGAAGCGCGCGCCCTCCACCGTGGCGCCGGCGAGCGGGGCGCCCGCGGCGTCGAGCACTTGGCGGCAGCGCGTGGCCCCGTGCCATTCCCCGGCGGCGTCCAGCCGCCCGGCATCGCGAAAACGATAATGCACGCTCAGTCGGTCGCCGCCAAAAAGCAGGTTGCGCACCGCGTATTCGCGTCCGGGCAGGGCGACCGCGGCGGGAAAATTGGGCGCCAGCCACAGCCGGTCCGCGGCGTCGGCTTCGCGAAAGCCGGCGAGATTGCGCAGGATATGCGCGGGCAGCACTGCGCCCCAGCCGTAGCCCTCGCCGCCGGTCGCGCCGTGGATGCCCCACATCTCGCAGCTCACGCCCGGCCAGCCGAGATGGCGGCCGTCGGGCGCGGCCGCCTGGCGGCGATCCATCGAGGTGTAGATGCGGTCGGCGATGTCGTTTACCACGTCGGCGCGCAGCTCGTCTTCTTCGGCCCGCCACAGCGATTCCAAGTACGGCAGCACGAACGACGACCACTCGAGGTAATAGTGCGGATGGTCGCGGTACCAGCGCAGCAGCGGCTTCATCGCCGCGATCTGCGCCGGCCGCGCCACGCCGAGAAAGATCGGCGCGCATTGGCCGATCTCGCGCTGGCCGGGCGGCGGCACGATCGTGCGGCCGGCGCGCGTATCGAAGTCTTGGAACCAGTCGCGCCCGTTCCAAAGCTGCTGCGTGAACGCGGCGTAGCGGGCGGCCAGCCGCCGCCACGCCGGGCGGCCGCCGCCGTCGCCGGCGGGTTCGGCCCACTCCGCCAAAAGCCCGGCGGCGTGCGCCATGGCGGCCTGCAGTTCGACGATGCGGATGAACTCGATGCCTTCGGCGCCGGTCGGCTGCTTGATTTGAAAGCGCGAGGAGGCATCCATGCCCGTCTCCCAACTGCACTTTCCGACGATGAAGCCGGCGGCGTCGGTGCGATGCGCCAGCGTCCAGCGGACGAAGGCGGCGAGATACGGGTACAGCGCCCGCTGCCAGGCGCGGCCGCCGCCCCGCCTTGCCATCGAGCCGATGCAGAAGAACGGATAGCACCAGGCGATCGAGGTGCCGCATTCGCTGCCGTCGGCGGCGACCATGTTCATGACGCCGCTCTCGCGCATGCAGGGCACGTTGGGCTCGATCGCATCTTCGAACTGCCCGAGCACCACCGCCTGCGCCGCCGCCGGGTCGGCGTGGCTGAGCGCCCACATGTCCAGCGAGGTCTCCGCGAGCACGTTGCGCGGCGCTTGAATTTGCATCGCATCCCAGGGATGGCGGTAGGCGCCGAGCGGGCGGCGCACCATCATGCGCAGCGTCTCGAAGTCATAGACCCAGCCGCGCCGCCAATGCGCCGGCCAATCGCCCTCGAGCCGCGGCGCGCGCGCCCAAAACCCGTCGTCCTCGGCGCGCTTGGCGGCCTCGGCGGCGGGCGCGGCGGGCGCGGCGGCGCGCCAGACGCGCGCGGTGGCGCGGCGATTCGCGCCGCGGCTGAGCCAAATCCAGGTCTCGGCGGCCGCTCCGGGAGCGAGCGCCAGCGGGTAGCGCAGCGCCGCGCGCATCGGCTGCGGGTCGTAGGAGGCCGCGGTGGCGGCGAGCGCGGCCGGAGCCGCCGCGGGTGCGGCGGGCGCCGCCAGCCAGGCGCGCAGCGCCGCGCCGTCGGCGCCCAGCCAATGCCCCGCGCTGGCGCGGTCGGCGCCGAGGCGGCAGTAGGTGCCGGCGGCGAACGAGCGGATCCACACGGCGTCCCCGCCGCCGCCGGCCGCGGGATCGTGGCCGGCGCTCAAGCCGTCGCGTCCCCACCAATCGGCGGCGCCGTGCTGGAAGTCCGCGACGGCCAGCACCTCCAGCGTCTTGGCGGAGCCGGCGCGGTTGCGCAGCCGCACTCGCGCCGCGAGCGTGTCTTCGCCGACTTGCAGGAACGTCGCCTGCGCGGCGCAATCCCCGGCCGTGAAGGCATAGGTGAAGAGCAAATGGCTGTGGTGCGGCGCCGTCAGTTGGTCGGGGGCGAAGTCCTCGCTGTCGAAGAAGAGCCGGCCGTCGAGCACGAAGCCGAGCCGCAGCAAGGCCTGGTAAATCGCGTCGTGCTGAAAATCGAAATAGCCGCCCGGGCCGGCGGGATAGTAAAAGCCGAAGCCGATCGCCGGCGCCGAGCGCAGGTTGCCGCTGCGATGCAGGTCCCAGGTGTGAAAGGGATTGTCGAGATAGCCGAAGGGCGTGTACGCATCCTCGGGCCAGGCGCCGGCGGGCGCGGGCGTGGGCGCGAGCCGCCGCCGAATCGGCCGCGCGAGGGCCGGCAGCACCGCACCGGCCGCCAGGCGGCGGCCGAACTCGCGGCGATTGAAGATCCAAGACACGAGGAAGAAGCAACGTAGCCGCAGCCGCCCGTCCCTGTCAATGCCGCGCGGGCAGGCTGGCCGCCGTGCGCGGCGCGAAGCCCGTTTGCGGCGCCAAGGGATTTGTGACTTGCGGTTGAGATAAGAGAAGCTCTAGTGCCCCGCACACTCTTGGTCGTCGACGCTGAGGACGCTATCGAATGTGAGAAAAACGCGCTCGACCGCCGCCCCCGGGCAGGCGGTCCTGACGATCGCCGAAGCGCGGCACAATTCGCTGCCATGGTGCGCCGCTTCGCGTGCGCGGTCGCCGTCGAATGCCGCCAGGCCTCCGTAGGTGCCGCAGTCGGCATGGCTCATCAGGATGACGCGGCCCGCCCGATGCAATTGGATCGCGAGCCGCACCTGTTCCATCACGAAGGCGCGGTCAAACTCGGTGCGAGGAGACGAAAGGGCTAGGCCGCCGCCGGCAACGATCACCATGTCGGGATGCACGAGGGCGTTCCGCCGCAAGAACTCGCTGGTAACGGGCCGAATGCGGGCATCGAAGCAGCAGACCGCAACCGCGTCTGCCGTGTACCGCTGCGCGCTGGACTCGAAATCGAAAAGTTTTCTCATGGCCGTTTTCCGATGCGGAAAAAGCAACGTAGCCGCAGCCGCCCGTCCCTGTCAATGCCGCGGGGGAAAAATGGCGGACGGGAGCGGCGCGGAGGCCGCGCGCGGCTACTCGGCGCGGAGGGCGGTGGCGGGATCGACGCGCGCGGCGCGCCGCGCCGGCAGGTAGCTGGCGAGCAGCGCCGTCAGGCCCAAGCACAGCGCCGCCGCCGCATACGCCGTGGGATCGGTCGCCTTCACGCCATACAACTGCGAGGCCATCAGCCGGGTCGCGGCCAAGGCCGCCGCCAAGCCGCAGGCCCCGCCGATCGCGGCCAGCAGCAATCCTTGGCCGAGCAGCATCCCCACCAGCGCGCGCGGCTCGGCGCCCAGCGCCATGCGGATGCCGATCTCGCGCCGCCGCTGCAGCACGGAATAGGCGAGCACGCCGTAGAGCCCGATCATGCCTAACAGCAGCGCCATCGCGCCGGCGATGGCCAGCATGGCCAGCGTGAACGAAGTTCGCGCCAGCGAGCGCCGATAATAAACCTGGAGCGTGTCCACGCTCGCCAGCGGCAGGTTGGCGTCCAGCGACCACACCGCCCGCCGCACCTCGTGCAAGAACGCCTGCGAGCCGGCGCGCGGGGTGCGCAGAACGAACGCCACCGAGCGCTGCGCCAGCAGCGGCGTGCTCTCGAGCCGCGCGGTCAGCAGCGGCCAATAAGCGGCCGACGGCGCCTTCTGGTCCACGCCGTCGTAGCGCACATCGCCGGCGACGCCGACGATTTCGCGCCAGTCGTCGAGCGTGCCCACGCGAATGCGTTTGCCCAGCGCCTGCGCCGGCCCGCCCCAGTATTCGCGGGCGAAATTCGCCGAGATGATCGCGACTGGCGTCTCGCCGTAGAGTTCCTGCCACGTGAAATCGCGGCCCGCCACGATGGGAATTCCCAAGGCATGAAAATAGCCCGGCGAGATGTAGTTGAAGCGGCGCAGCGGGGGAATCGCGCCCGCCGCGTACGTCTTGTCGGCGGCAAAGACCGGATCCTGGCTGTAGTTATTGGTCAGCGGCAGCTCGGTGCCCATCGCGGCCGATTCCACACCGGGAATCGTCTCGAGCTTGGCGAGGATGGCCTGCTCCTTGTGGATGACCGCGACGTCGTCATGGGTATCGGATTCGGGAATGAACACCCGGAAAGTCTGGACGTCTTTGGGCTGGGCGAATCCGAGCGGCACGTCGCTGAGCGCGCGAAAGGTGCGGATCATCAGCGCCGAAGCCGCCAGCAGCACGAAGGCCAGCCCGACTTGCACCGCGACCAGCGTATTGCGCAGGCGATGGCGCCTGCGGCTCTCGCTCGTGCCGCGGCCGCCCTCGCGCAGGCCGGTGCCGGTGCGGGCGCCGGAGTAGCGCAGCGCCGGCGCGGCGCCAAAAACGAAGCCGCAAAAGACCGCCGCCGCCAGGCAGAACCCCAGTACGGCGCCGTTCAAGCCGATTTCTTCCAGCCGCGGCAGTCCGCTCGGCGCCGCCGCCACCAGCGCGCGCAGCCCGAAATAGGCGATGCCCAACCCCAGCACGCCGCCCAGCAGCCCGATCACTAAGCTCTCCAGCCATAGCTCGGCGGCGATGCGGCTGCGGCTGGAGCCGAGCGCGGCGCGAATGGCCAATTCCTGCTGGCGTCCTTCGGCGCGCACCAGCAAGAGGTTGGCCACGTTGGCGCAGGCGACCAGCAGCACCAACCCCAAGCTGGCCATCAAAATCCACAGCAGTTGCCCGACGTTGCCCACCACGTCGCGCTGCAACGGCCGCAGGTTGGGGCCGATCTTGGCGTTCTCGAACAGCTCTTTGCTGAACCCGGGCGGCGCGGGAAAGCTGCGCAGCACGATCGGCCACATCTGCGCCACGTCGGCATTGGCCGCCGCCAGCGTCACGCCCGGACGCAGCCGCGCGAAGCCTTGATAGCTGAAGTTGCCCAAGTGCGCGCGGCTGCGATCGAATTGCAGCGGCAGGAAGAGCGCCGTGTCGCTCATGTCGAGAAAGCGGAAGCGGCGCGGCAGGATGCCGATGATCTGGCGGGGCTTGCCATCCACGATCAAGGTCCTGCCGAGCACGCCGGGGTCGCCGCCGAACTTGCGTTGCCAGTAGCCGTAGCTCAGCACGACGGTGCCCGGCGCCTGCGGCTGATCGTCTTGGCGGGTAAAGACGCGCCCGATCAGGGTCCGCGCGCCCAGGATCGGCAGCGCGCCGTCGGTGACGTCGAGGGCGGAAACCTGCTCCGGCGTTCCCTGCCCGGTCACGCTCACCGAATCGCCGGTGTAGAGCGCGAGGTCTTGGAAGCTGTGATTTTGCTCGCGGAAAACGAAATAATTCGACGGCGACATGTTGAGATCGACGATGCCGACCCCGGGCGCCGTCTGCCACACTCCGACCAACTGCTCGGGATGCGGATACGGCAGCGGCTTCAAGACCACGTTTTCGACGACGCTGAACACCGCCGTGTTCGCGCCGATGCCGATGCCGAGCGTGAGCAGGGTGACAACCGTGAAGAGCGGCGCGCGCCCCAGCCGCCGCGCGATCAGGCGTAGTTCTTTCATACCGGTCTCATCCCCCAGTGCAGGCGCTCAAGGGAGAGTACGACCGGACGCGCAATTTGTTCCGAATCGAATGGCGCATCGGGTTCCCGGCCAAGCTGGCGCGGCAACGGCACGGCGAATTTCAGTGCGGGTTCAGCAGGTAGAGCACCCAGCCGGCGAGGAAGGTGCCGGCGAGGAAATAGACGAAGCACATCACGCCGTAGCGAATCTGCTCGCGCAACTCTTCCCGCAGGGTAATGGCGAAGACGACGGAGGCGAAGAGCGAAAACAGGATCACTGCGGTGAAATGCGACAGCACGAGCGCCGCCGCCGCCGCGAGCGTCACCGCTTCCTCCCGAGCGCGACATCGCGCACGTCGGCCGCCGCCAGAATATTCAGCAGGCCGGCGGAGATCATGAAGGCCGAGCCGTAATCGCCCATCGCCAGAAATTTATCGCCCAAGCCGCCCCCCGCGATGCGCGTGCCGAAATACAGCAGGCCGCTGCACAAATCCCCCACCCAACCCAGGATATCGAGCAGGTTGGCGGTGTTGAAGCCGAAGAGCGAGCCTTGCAGCGCCAAGCCCACGAAAAACATGCCGGCGACGCAGGCCAGCACCAGCCCGCCGCGAACCCATTTGCGCAGCAGAAAAAAGCCCAGGCCCGGCACCAGCCAGGACCCAACCACCAGCCAGTTGGCGCGGTTCTCCGTCGTCAGCGGCTCCGCTACGGGCGTTGCGGTGGGGGTTTCGGAGGTGGCCATGGCGCGGCTCAAGGGTACGGCTCGCCTTCTAGTGTCGCATGGTCGCGAGGCGGCGGGCAGGGGCAGTTAGCCGGGGCGCCAAGCCCCCGCCGGGCGGCTCCGCGCGGCGGGCCGCGATGAACGTGCGCGCGGCTGCCGTGCTACCGCCGCCCCGCCGCGGCGTCAAATCCGCACGAATTCGTTCTGCACCGGCCCGGTGACCTCGGCCCTGCCCTCGCCCACGTACACGTTCACCTCCAAGCGAATGCCGAAGCTCTCGGTGTAAACGCCGGGTTCGATGGAAAAACAGGTGTGCGGCAGAATCTCGCGCTCGTCGCGCGTCTCGTAGTTATCCATGTTGGCGCCGTTGGCATGCACGCTCTCGCCGATCGAGTGGCCGGTGCGGTGGACGAATTTGTCGCCCATGCCGGCGCTGGCGATGGTGCCCCGCGCCACTTGATCCACCTCCCAGCCGTGGATCGTTTGTCCGGCGGCGATGGCGCTCTGGACGAAGTCGATGGTCTGGTCGCGGGCGTCGCGCACCAGCGCGAAGGCGCGCCGCACCGCTTCCGGCGCGCGATCGGCGGCCAGCCCCATCCAGGTCACGTCGTAATAGACGGCGCGCGGCGTGCGCGCCTTGGCCCACACGTCGAAGAGCACCAGATCGCCTTCCCCGATCGGCGCCGCCCGGCCCGGCCGCGGCTCGTAATGCGGATCGCCCGCGTGCGCGTTGGCGGCGACGATGGGCGGCTCGTTGACCAGCAAGCCGCCCTGCTCCAGGCGCTGCGTCAGAAAGTCCTGGATCTCGCTCTCGCTCGGCCGCTGCCCGAGGCTCAGGCGCCGGCGAATCTCGCGAAAGCCGGCCTGGATCGCCTCATCCACCACGGCGCCGGCGACGCGATGGCTCTCGAGCTGCGCCGCGGTCCAGACCGCCTCGAAGCGCGCCACCAGATCGGCCGAGCTCGCCACCTCCACGCCGAAGCTGCGCAGCAGCTCCACCGTGCCGGCATCCACCAGCGAAATCGTGGGCAGCATGTTGTCGGGGGAATATTGCATCGCCAGCCGCCGGCAGCCGGCCACGAGGTCGCGCACTCCCGCGCGGTTCTCTTCCCACGAAGAGTAAACGCGCTTGCCGCCGGGCAGGGTGTCGAGATGGCCGGCTTCGATGCGGTGCACGAGTTTGCGCGGCTCCCCCTGCGCGGGAATCAAGTAGTACCAGCGGCGTGTCGCCAGCAGATCGGCGGGGAGGCCCAGCAGCCGGTAGGCGATGGCATCGCGATGGTGATGGTCGTAGAACAGCCAGGCGTCGAAGTTGCGCGCGCGCAGCTCGGCTTGTATGGCGGCCAGGTCCATGCGGCCATTATGCACACGCGGCGCGCGCCGCCCGGCGGCGCAGGTCTGCCGCGGCGCCGCCGCCCGGCGGCGGTTGGCGGCGGCATGGCCGGGGCGCCCTGCCGCCATCGCCGCCCAGGCAACGCGGTGCCATACGGCTGCACGATCTATGCAGCTCATGGCGCATAATGAACCCGGACGCCGCCTGCCCTCGCTGCCTTCCTTGCAAGGCCGCGGGCGGCCGGCCGGCGGCCGCCCGGCGCCGCGGCCGCGATCGGGCATGCGACGACCAAAACAAAAACGGCTCTGCGGCGATGACCTCGACGCCACTTCATCCTAGCCGGCTCGCCACCGCCCCCGCCGCGCAGCTTTGGCTCGGCTGGCGCGAATGCCTGGAGCTGGGCGCGGTCGCGGGGCTGCTGCTGGCGCTGTGCTTCCCCGCCGTCGATTGGGACTGGCTGTGCTGGGTCGCGCTCGTGCCGCTGCTGCTGCTCTGCCTGCGCGCGGCTTCTTCGCGGCGCGCGCTGGCCGGCGGCTATTTGGCCGGCGTGATCTTTTTCGGCGCCACCTGCCCCTGGATTTATCACGCCGTCCACTACTACGGCGGCGTGCCCGCGCCGCTCGCGGCCTTCATCCTCGGCCTCTTCGTGCTGCTGATGGGCGCCTTCTTCGCCCTGTTCGGCTGGCTTGGCTTCCATCTCGCCCGCCGCGTGCCGGTGCCCTGGCTCACCTTGCCGGCCCTGTGGATGGCGATCGAATGGCTGCGCACCTATATTCCCTTCGGCGGCTTTCCCTGGAACCTGATCGGCTACGCCGGCGTGGATCATGCCGGTTTCATGCTCTCGGCGACCGTCGGCGGCGTCTATGCCGCCGGGTTCTTGATCGCGCTCGAGAACGCCTTCTTGGCCTGGATCATCGCCGACCTGGCGCTCGCCCGCCGCACCCTCTACCGCACCGCGCTGCTCTGGCCGTTCATCGTTTGGGCCGTCGTGGTCGGCTTCGCGTCGTTCCCCTACGACCCGCCGACGATGGTGCCGGCCAATTTGCGCGCGGTTCTGGTGCAGCCCAACGCCTCCGTGGACGCGGCCTGGACCGGCGCTTCCCTCCAAGCCTATTGGACCGAGCTGGCGCGCATCTCCCAGCCCGCGCCCGCGCCGGCAGCGGCGCCGCCGCTGATCCTCTGGCCGGAGGAGCCGGCGCCGCTCGACTACGCCGCCGAACCGGGCTTGCGGCAAGAGCTGGCGGACCTGGCGCGGGCGAGCGGCGGCGAGATCTTGATCGGCGAATCGACGCTGCTCGATCCCGCCGCCCCGCTCGGCGCGCAGCGCCCGGTCAACGCCGCCCAGTTGGTCTTGCCCGACGGCACACCCGGCGCGCGCTACGACAAGATTCACCTCGTGCCCTTCGGCGAATACGTGCCCCTGCCCTCCTGGATGCAGCGGCTCGGCGGCATTCGCAAGCTGCTCGTCCAAGCCGGCGACTTCGTTCCCGGTCACGAAGCCGTGCTCTTCCGCTATGGCGCCGCTCCGGCCGCCGCCGACGCGCGCTTCGCCGCGCTGATCTGCTACGAGTCGATTTTTCCGCAGCTCGCCCGCCGCGAGGTCGCCCGCGGCGCGCAATGGCTGGTGAACTTATCCGACGACGGCTGGTACGGGCGCTCCTCCGCCCGCCCGCAAGGCTTGGAGATGGCCCGCATGCGCGCCATCGAAAACCGGCGCTGGCTGCTGCGCGACACCAACAACGGCATCACCGCGATCATCGACCCGTATGGCCGCGTCGTCGCCCGATTGCCGCTCGACCGCCGCGCCGTGCTGCGCGGCAATTTTGCGGCCCGCACCGGCACGACCTTTTATACGCGCCATGGCGACTGGCTGCCGCTCGCCGGTACAATATTCCTGATCGTGATTTGCGGCGCCGCCGGCGTCGCTCGCCGGCGGCGGCCGCGAGCCCCGGAGCCCGTCCGTTTCGTCTAATAGATATGAACGAGACCCGCACTCCCGTCCGCGCCCTGCTCGACGACCAAGAGCGCGAGTTCCAAGCCCTTCGCGCCCAAGCCCACGATATCCGGGTGTATCTTTGACGCCCCGCGCCTAGCCGAGCAACTCGCCGCCTTCGACCGCCAGATCGCCCAGCCCGATTTCTGGGCCAAGCCCGAGCAGTCGCTTGCCGTCACCCGCGCTCGCAAGCGCGTCGAAGAGCTCTTGGATGACGACCGCCAGCTCGCGCGCGCAGTCGAGGACCTGGCCACCCTCCTCGAACTCGGCCGCGAAGGCGAGGACGTGGCGGGCGATCTCGCCGCCGGCCTGGCGCAATTGCGCGCGCGGCTGGAGGCCATCGAAACCAAGACCCTGCTCAATGGCGAGAATGACGCGCTCAACGCCATCGTGACGATCCATCCCGGCGCCGGCGGCACCGAAAGCCAAGACTGGGCCGAGATGCTCCTGCGCATGTATATCCGCTGGGCCGAGCGGCACGGCTTTTCCGTGACCGTCAACGACCGGCAAGAGGGCGAAGAAGCGGGCATCAAGTCCGCCACCGTGACCATCTCCGGCGAGTACGCCTACGGCTTGCTGCAATCGGAGATCGGCGTGCACCGGCTGGTGCGCATCTCGCCCTTCGATCAGGCCAAGCGCCGCCATACCTCCTTCGCCAGCGTCTTCGTCAGCCCGGAAATTGACGATCGCATCGAGATCAACATCCGCCCCGAGGATCTGCGCATCGATACGTTCCGCGCCGGAGGCCGCGGCGGCCAGCACGTGAACATGACCGACTCCGCGGTGCGCATCGTCCATCTGCCCACCAACATCGTCGTGCAGTGCCAGAACGAGCGGTCGCAGCACAAGAACCGCGACATGGCCATGAAGATCTTGCGCTCGCGCCTCTACGAGCACGAATTGGAGAAAAAGCGCGCCGAAGCCGACAAGATCGAAGCCACCAAGCTCGACATCGACTTCGGCAGCCAGATTCGCTCGTACGTCTTGCAGCCCTATCAGATGGTCAAGGACACGCGCACCAAGACCGAGATCGGCGACGTCTCGCGCGTGCTCGATGGCGATCTCGACCCGCTGATCCGCGCCTTCTTGATCGCCAAACGCCGCGGTCAGAACGGCGGCGCGCCCGCGCCGGCCTAGCCGCCGCCGCCGGCCGGCCCGCCACGCCGGGAGAACGCCCGCTGCCCCCGGCTCCTCGCGCGGCGCCGGGAACGGGCGGCGCGCCGCGGCACTGGCATAATCGAGCGACGCCGCTCCCGCGTCGCGATCCCTTGGCCCCCGCCGCCCCAGTTCCCGCACCCGCCGCACCCGCCGGGCGTGGCGCGCCCACCGCCGTCGAATGGACGGCATTCGCGGCGGCGATCGCCGCCTTTTTCGCGCTCGGGCTGCGCATCGGCGCCCGCAGCGTGGACTTCCCCGTCTATTGCCACGCCGTGCTGGCCTGGCGCGCGCACGGGCCGATCTACGGCCCGCACAGCGGGCTGGGCTGGCCGATGTACTACCGTTACCCGCCGGTATTCCTGCTGTTCTTCTTTCCCTTCGCGCTGCTGCCGGTCGCCGCCGCCGCGGCGATCTGGCTGGCGGGCAAGGCCGCGGCGTTGCTGGCCTTCGCGCGCGCCTTCGGCCGCGAATTCGGCTGGCCGCGCGCGCTCGCGCCCTCGCCTGCCTGGCTGGCGGCGATCTTGCTGCTTGCGCCCTATCTGGTGCTGGAATTCCGCTATGGCAACGTGGAGTTCTATATCGTCGCGCTCTGCGCCGCCGCCTTGCTGCTCGCGCCCCGGCGTCCGGCCCTTGCCGGCGCTCTGCTCGGGCTGGCAATCGCCGTCAAGGTCTGGCCGCTGTTTTTCGTTCCCTACTGGCTCGCGACCCGGCGCCGGCGGCCGGCCGCCGTGGCGATTGCGGTCGCGCTGCTGCTGACGCTGGCCCCTGCCCTCGTCTTCGGCTGGGCCGGCAACCTGCACCTTCTCGGCCAGTGGGCGGCGCAAGAATCCACGACGGCGCTGCACGCCGGCACCATCTGGTTCCCGAACCAGTCGCTGCGCGGGGTTCTGACGCGCGCCCTGCCGTTCTCCGATCCCGCCATCACGCGGCTTTGGCTGCCGCTCGACTTGGCCGCCTACCTCGCCTTTCTGGGATTCGCGCGCTCGCGGCGAGAACCCGCCGCCGCGCCCACGAGCGTGGCCGCGGCCTTTTGCCTGCTGCCGATCTTGGCCCCGTTCACGCACGTCAAGGACCTGGTGGTGTTGCTCTGGCCCGCGCTCACTCTCGGCTGGCTGTTCGCCCGCCGGACGGCTGCGTCCGCTGCGGTCCGCGGCTTGTGCTCGTCGGCGGCGATCCTGGCCGGCGCGATCCCGCTCGTCCCCGGCGGCCGCGCCCAGCACTGGCTGCAACTCAAGGGCGCCGATTTCGTGGTGCTTTGTTTGCTCGCCGCCGGGCTGCTGCGGGCGATGAGCGGCGGCGGCAGCGGCGCGCAAGCACGCCCGAATCGCCAAATGCCGGACGCCGGATTGCCGCCGGCCGAAGCGGAGCGCTAGGCGCCGCATCGCTTCGTCGTCTCGTCGGCGCTCGTTCCGCGCCGTCCCCGCGCTCCCCGCTCGCTCGGGCCCTCTCGCCGGGCCGCGCTCGGCTCGGCTCCCACGCCGCCCGCGAGTCCCAGCTCGGGCCGGGACCTCGGCGGCCGGTGCAGATCTGGCGCCGCCGGGTGGCGGTCGGCGTGCGCCGGAAGCGCCGGCTCTGCCATCCTTTAGATTGACGCCGGCTTGGGTTAACGTTGAAAATGTACTTTTAAGTCAAGATTCATCCGCCCCATGCCGGGAACCCTGACCACCTCATGCTCGAACAATTTGTAATCACTCTCCGCGAGGGCATCGAAGCGGCGCTGATCGTCGCCATCGCGCTGATTTACCTGCGCAAGATCGAGCGCAGCGATCTCAACCGTGTGGTTTACGCCGCGCTCGCGGCGGCGCTGCTGGTCAGCCTGGGCGGCGCCATCGTCCTGGCCCGGCTGCACATTTACGAGGATGACCGCATGGAGGGCTGGCTGATGCTGGTGGCCGCGATCTTCGTCGCCACCATGGTCTATTGGATGGACCGCACCGCCAAGCACCTGCGCCGCGAGATCGAGGAGAAGCTCGGGCAGTTGCTCGACGCCTCGGTCCTGGGCCTGTTCTTCTTCATCTTTTTCATGGTTCTGCGCGAGGGCATGGAGACGGTGCTGATTCTCTCCGCCGTGTCGCTCAGCACCAGTTCCCTGCTCGCCTGGTTCGGCGGCGTGCTGGGATTGGCGCTGGCGGTGCTATTCGCCATCGCCTTCATCAAGGGCAGCGTGCGCGTGAATCTAGGGCGCTTCTTCCGGATTACCAGCGTCATCTTGATCTTCATCGCCGCCCAGCTCCTGGTCACCGGCGTCCACGAACTTTCCGAAGCCGGCGTGCTGCCCTCGTCGCGGCAAGAGATGGCGCTGGTGGGGCCGATCGTGCGCAACGATTTCTTCTTCTTCATCGTGATTCTCGGCCTGGCGGGAATCCTGCTGCTGCGCGAGAAACACGCCGCCGCGGCCGCCGCGCGTTCGCGCGTGGCCGTCGCGGTCGCCGCCGGCGGCGGCGGCGGGGGCGAAGGCGCGCCGCCGCTTTCGCCGGCGCAGCGCCGCAAACTCGCCTGGAGCGCGCGCCGCGAGCGGCTCTGGCACGGATTGGCCTATGCGACCCTTTTCCTGTGCATGGTCGCGTTTGCCGGCGAATACGTCTATGCGCGCAGCGCGCGCGCCCTCTCGCCCGCCACGCCGGTCGAGGCGCATGCCGGCCTGGTGACGATTCCTGCGGCCAAGATCAGCGACGGCTACCTGCATCGCTATGAGGCGATCACGCCGGCAGGCGCGGTGCGTTTCTTTGCCATTCGCCGTCCCGACGGCTCGCTCGCCGTCGCCCTCGATGCCTGCCAGATTTGCGGCGCCAAAGGCTACTATCAGCAGGGCAGCCAAGTGGTTTGCCGCAACTGCGACTCGCCGATCAACATCGCCTCGATCGGCGCGATCGGCGGCTGCAATCCCGTGCCGCTGGCCTACCAGCTGCGCAACGGCGCAGTCGAAATCCGCCTGGCGGCGCTGGCGTCGCAGGCCGGGCTGTTCCGAAAATAAGGGAGGAGATCCTGCGTGTTCCGGCGCCTTTTGTGGCAAGCGTTCGCGCGGCAGCGCACTCGCAAAATCCTGGCCCTGACCGCGATCGTCGCCGGCATGACCGTGGTCACCGCCCTGCTTTCGCTGCGCGTGAGCGCCGGCGACGCGCTCAACCGCGAACTCTCGGCCTATGGCGCCAACATCTTGATTCAGCCCGCCGCCGACACCGTGCCGCTCGACCTCAATGGCGTGGACTTGCGTCCGGCCGGCGCCGGCGCCTATCTCGCCGAGGCCGACCTGGGCCGCATCAAGCAAGTCTTTTGGGCGAATAACATCACCGCCTTCGCCCCCGAACTCTTCGTGCCCGTCACCGTGGCCGTCGCCGGCGGCGCCGCCGTCCCGGCGACGCTCGAAGGCACCTATTTCGACCGCGCGATCGCCATTCCCGGGCACGCGCATCCGTTCCGCACCGGCCTGGAGCGCTTGGAACCGGCCTGGAGCGTGACCGGCCGCTGGCCCAGCGATCCCGCGCCGCAGCCGGATTCGGCGGCGCCGCTCGAGGCGCTCGCCGGCACGACGCTGGCAGCGCGGCTGGGCTTGCGCGCCGGCGATCGTGTTTTGGCGCGCACCGCGCACGGCTCCGAGGCGCTGGCGATCACCGGCATCGTGGCCACCGGCGCGGGCCAAGACGACGCCCTGATCGCTCCGCTCGCGGCGGCGCAGGCGCTGGCCGGCGAGCCCGGCAAGGTTCGCGACGTGCTCGTCAGCGCCATCACCAAGCCCGAGGACGCCTTCGCCCGCCAAGATCCCAACCTGCTGCCGCCCGCCGAGGCCGAGCGCTGGATGTGCTCGCCCTACGCGGTCTCCATCGCGCGCGAGCTGCAGGACAACTTCCCCGGCAGCGCCGTCCATCCGGTGCGGCCGGTGGCCGAAACCCAAGGCGTGATCCTGCACAAGCTCGATCTGCTCATGCTGCTGATCACCTTGTGCGCGCTCGCCGCCTGCGCCCTGGCGATCGCCAGCGCGATGAGCGCCACGCTGGTCGAGCGGCGCGGCGAGATGGCGCTGATGCGCGCGCTCGGCGCGCGCCAGGGCGCGATCAGCGGCTTGTTTTTGGCCGAGGCGGCGGTGCTGGGCCTGATCGGCGGCCTGGCGGGCTTCGCGCTCGGCGAATGGGCGGCGGCGCGGCTGGCGCGCGGCGTGCTGGAGATGAGCGTGGGCTGGAACTGGATCGTGCTGCCGCTGATCCTCGTGCTGGCCGCCGCCGTGGTCGCCGCCGGCAGCGCCGCCGCCCTGCGCCGCGCCGCCCGCCTGGAGCCGGCGCTGCTGCTGCGGGGCGAGCTGTAGGAGCCGGCGCGCGACGATGAGCCGGCACCTGCCACCGCGGCTGACGACGGCGCGCTTGGCGCTGGCGGCGCTGACGCGCCGCAAGGCGCGCGTCGGCCTGGCGCTGGTGGCGCTGGGACTTGGCGCGACGCTGCTGACCGCCCTGCTGACCCTCTATGCCGGCGTGCGCCGCGACCTCAGCGGCGAATTTCGCCGCTTCGGCGCCAATATCGTGGTCACCGCCGGGGGCGGCGGCGTGCTCCTGCCCGCCGCCGCTCCCGCGCGCGCCGCCCGCGTCCTCGGCCCCGGCGTCAAAGTCGCCGGCCTGCTGGTCGAAGTCGCGCGCGTGACTGCGGCCCCTGCGCGCCCCGCGCTCGCCCCCGGCGGCGCCCGCGCCGCCGAGCTGGTGGTCGTCGGCGCCGATTGGGACGCCCTGCGCCGCCTCAACCCCACCTGGACCGTCGCCCCCGCGAGCCCCGCCGCCCTCCGCGCCGGCGGCGCCTGGATCGGCGCGCGCGCGGCCCGCGCCTTGGCCCTCCCCGCCGTCGGCACGATCACCGCCCGGCTGCGCGGCCGCGCGCACACCTGGCCGATCGCGGGCACCGTCGCCAGCGGCGCCGCCGAAGACAACCAGATCTTCGTGCCGCTCGCCGACTTGCAGGCGCTGGCCGATGAGCCCGGCATCTCGACCCTCGAAGCCGGCGTCAGCGGCGGCCCGGAAGCGATCACCGCCGCCCTCGCCGCCCTCCGCCGGGCCTTGCCCGGCGCCGTCGTCAGCCCGGTGCGGCCGATCGCCGCCACCGAGGGCCGCATTCTGCTGCGCACCCATGCGCTGCTGGTCGCGACCACCCTGCTGATCTTGCTGACGCTCGGCCTCGGCCTCGCCGCGGCGCTGGCCAGCGCCGCCCTGGAGCGCCGCCGGGAATTCGGGCTTATGCGCGCGCTCGGCGCCCGCGTCGCCGGCGTCTTCGCCCTCTTCGCCCTGGAAGCGCTGGCGCTGGGGCTGGCGGCGGCGCTGGCCGGCTTCGTGCTCGGCGGCGGCATCGCCGCCGGGATCGCCGCTGCCGTCTTCGGCGTGCCCCTCGCTCCCGGCGCGCGCATCTTCGCGGTCACGCTGCTGGCCACCCTGGCGCTCGCCGCCCTTGCCGCGCTCGTCCCCTGGCCGGTGGTGCGCCGCGCCGCGCCCGCTACAATTTTGAAGGGAGAGTAAGCGCCGCGCCGCCATGGTCGCCATTGACCTGCAAAACGTCAGCAAACGCTACCCCGGCGGCGGCCGCGGCGTGCTCGCGCTCGATTCGGTCGCCCTCAGCGTCGAAGCCGGCGAATGGCTGGCGGTGATGGGGCCCTCCGGCTCCGGCAAGACCACGCTCGTGCACCTCGTCGGCGGCCTCGAGCGCCCCACCAGCGGCAGCTTGATCGTCGCCGGCGCCGACCTCGCCGCCCTGTCACCCCGCGAGTTGGCGCGCTTTCGCGCCGAAACCATCGGCTTCGTCTTCCAGCAGTTCCATCTGGTGCCCTATCTGACCGCGCTCGAAAACGTCATGCTGGCGCAGTACTTCCATAGCCTGGCCGATGCCGCCGAGGCGGAGGCGGCGCTGGCCGCCGTCGGGCTGGCCGACCGCGCCCGCCACCTGCCCGCGCAGCTCTCCGGCGGCGAGCAGCAGCGGGTGGTGCTGGCGCGCGCGCTGATCAACGATCCGGCCATCCTGCTCGCCGACGAGCCCACCGGCAATCTCGACGAAGACAACGAGCTGCGCGTGCTCGAGCTGCTGCGCCGCGCCCATGCCGCCGGCAAGACCATCGTCATGGTCACCCACGATCCCACCGTCGCCAGCCTCGCCGACCGGCGCGTGCAGTTGCATCACGGCCGCATCACCGACATCAGTTGGCTCACCGCCGGCCAGGACGAACAGTGGGACGAGATCCTCGAACAGCTCTGGATCTTGCGCGAGAACCACGAGCCCGCCATCGCCGAGAACATTCGCGTCGCCGGCCCGCTGCCGCTCGCGAACGCGCTCGACTCCATGCGCCAAGCCGGCCTGATCGCGCCCAACGGACTCGGCTGGCGGCTGGCGCCCGAAGGCGAGCGCCGCGCCAGCGACATCATCCGCCGCCATCGCCTGGCCGAACTGCTCTTCTCCGACACCCTGGAGTTACACGATGAGGCGCAGGTGCAGGCGCAAGCGTGTAAGTTCGAGCACATTCTCAGCCCCGAGGCGACGGCGCGGATCTGCAGCTTTCTCGGCCACCCGCGCGCCTGCCCGCACGGCAGCCCGATTCCGCTCGGCGAATGTTGCCCGCGGGAAGCCGCGGCCGTCAGTCGTTCGGCTCCGGCCGGCGAACGAGATTGACCGGGTGCTTGGGCCGCTCCGCTTGGCGGCGGCGCTTCGCTTGCCGGTCGGCGACTCGCGTCGCCGGCGGGGATCCCACTTGCCGGCGCGCGCGCCGCTTGACCTCGCTCACTTTCTTGTACTCTGGCTTACGCCTTCGCCTGCGATTCATCTGATAACCTGAAAAGACCGGTCGCGCAAGCAATCTTTGCCCTGGCTCGATCGTAACAGCATGGTGAAAGGGAAGCGGTCAAGTCGGCGCCGCGGGGCGCATGGGGGAGTGTGGGCAGGCGCGGCGCTAGTTGCCGCGGCGCTGGCGCTGGTCGGCTGTGGCAAGGGCACCAACGCCGCCAACGCCGCCGGCGCGGGCGCGATGCGCGCCATGCCGGTCGCGGTCACGACGCTGGCGGCGCGGCCGGTGGAGCAAAGCTCGCGCTATGTCGCGACGCTCAAGTCGCGGCGCTCGGCCACCATCTACTCCCAAGTCTCCGGCTACATCCGCCGCATCGCCGTGCGCTCCGGCGATCTCGTGCGGCCCGGCCAGCTCTTGATGCTGGTGGATCCGCTCAAGCAGCAAGCCACCGTCGGCAGCCAAATCAGCGCCCGCGACGCGCAAGCCGCCACCGTGGCCTACGACTTGCAGCAGTTGCGGCGCCAGGAAGCCCTCTACGAAGCGCAGGTCGCCAGCCGCCAGGACCTCGACCAGGCGCGCGCCACCTATCAGGCGGCCAAGGCGCAGCTCGACGCGCTCGACGCGCAGGTCAAGGAGCAGCAGGTCCAGCTCGCCTATTACCACATCGCCGCGCCCATGGAGGGCATCGTCGGCGACATCCCCGTGCACGTCGGCGACCTCGTGCAGGACACCACGCCGCTGACGACGGTGGATCAGCCCGGGCCGCTGCAAGTCTACGTGTACGTGCCGGTCGAGCAAGCGCCCCGGCTGAAGCCGGGCCTGCCGGTGAAGCTGCTCGACGCCGACGACAACGTGGTCGCGCAGAGCCGCATCAACTTCATCTCCCCGCAGGTGGATAGCGCCACGCAAACGGTGCTGGTCAAGGCCGATGTCTCCGACGACCGGGGGCGGCTGCGCAATTTGCAGTTCGTGACCGCCGAGATCGTCTGGGGCGTCGAGTCCCGCATCACGGTGCCCGTGCTCGACGTGCAGCGCCTCAACGGCATGATCTTCGCCTTTCTGGCCGAGCCGCGCGGCAACGGCTTCGCCGCGGCGCAGGTGCCGATCCAAGTCGGGCCGATCGTGGGCAACGATTACGTCGTGCTTTCCGGCCTCAAGCCCGGCGACAAGCTGATCACCTCGGGGCTGCAGTTCCTGGTCCACGGCATGCCGGTGCTGCCGATGACCGGGCCGCCGGGCGGCGCGGGCGCGCCGGGCGGCGGCGCGCGGCGCTAGCGGGCGGCCTCATGTTCGTTGACTTCTTCATCCGCCGGCCGATCTTCGCCAGCGTCTGCGCGCTGATCATCATCCTGGCGGGCGCGGTTTCGATCCCCACGCTGCCGGTCGCGCAGTACCCCAACCTCGCGCCGCCCACCGTCAACGTCACCGCCAACTTCATCGGCGCTAGCGCGCAAGAGGTGGAGTCCGCCGTCACCCTGCCGCTCGAGGAGGCGATCAACGGCGCCGAGGGCCTGCAATACATCACCTCCAGCAGCTCCAACTCCGGCATGGCGCAGATCACCTGCACCTTCGACGTCACCCGCGACATCGACCTCGCCGCCGTGGACGTGCAGAACCGCATCAGCACCGTCACCGGCCTGCTGCCGCCGGTGGTGCAGCAGACCGGCGTGACCGTGACCAAGGCCAACACCGGCTTTCTCGAGGTGCTGGGCTTCTACTCCGACCACAACCAATACAGCAATCTCTTCATTAGCAACTACGTGGACGTGTACGTCACCGACGCGCTCAAGCGCGTGCCCGGCGTCGCCAACGTCGTCGTCTTCGGCCAGCGCACCTACGCCATGCGCATTTGGCTCGACCCCCTGCGCCTGGCCGGCCGCGGCCTCACCGCCAGCGACGTCATCGCCGCCTTGCAGGAGCAAAACGTCGAAATCGCCGCCGGCGCCGTCGGCCAGCCGCCCGCGCCCAGCGGCCAGGCCTACCAGTTCAGCGTCCGCGCCGCCGGCCGGCTCACCGATCCCGCGCAGTTCGACAACATCGTCCTCAAAACCGACCGGAACGGCACCATCGTCAAGCTCAGCGACGTCGGCTACGCGCAATTGGGCGCCGAAAACTACGGCTCGAACCTCGAATACAACGGGGTTCCCACCGTCGGCCTGGCCATCCAGCAGCTGTCCACGGCCAACGCCATGGACGTCGCCCAGGGCGTCAACGCCACCCTGGCGCAGCTCGCGCCCCGCTTCCCGCCCGGCCTCCACTACATCACCGCGGTGGATAGCACCGAGGTCGTCCGCGAATCCATGCGCGACGTGCTGATCACGCTGCTCGAGGCGATCATCATCGTCATCGTCGTGATCTTCCTCTTCTTGCAGGATTGGCGCACCACGCTGATCCCCTCGATCACGATCCCCGTGGCGCTGATCGGCACCTTCGCCTTCATTCGCCTGTTCAATTTCTCGATCAACACGCTGACCATGTTCGGCATCGTCTTGGCGACCGGCCTGGTCGTGGATGACGCCATCGTGGTCATCGAGAACGTCGAGCGCCACATCTCCGAGGGCGTCACCGAGCCCCACCGCGCCGCCTCCATCGCCATGAGCGAGGTGACCAGCGCGGTGATCGCCACCTCGCTGGTGCTGATCGCCGTCTTCGTGCCCGTGGCCCTGTTTCCCGGCACCACCGGCATCCTCTTCCGCCAGTTCGCGCTGACCATCGCCTTCTCCATCGCCATCAGCGCCTTCAATGCGCTGACGCTCTCGCCGGCCCTGGCCGCCCTGCTGCTGCGCGAGCATCACGAGAAGGCGGCGTTCTGGAAGTTCATCCAGGCCGGCATCGAGGGCCTCACGCACGGCTATCGCCGCGTGCTGCACGGCGTGGCGCGCTGGCGCTGGGTGGCGGCGCTGGCGTTCCTCGGCACGCTCGTGGCCGCCTACTTCGTGTTCCTGGCCGTGCCCCGCGGCTTCATCCCCACCGAGGATCAGGGCTACATCATCCTCAACATTCAAGCGCCGCCGGGCGCCTCGCTCAGCTATACCGGCGGTGTCGCCAAGCAGGCCATGGCGCTGCTGCGCCGCCAGCCCGAGGTGCTCGGCGCCTTCGCCGTGACCGGCTTCAGCTTCGCCGGCGGCGGCTCCAACACCGGCCTCGTCTTCGTGCGGCTGAAGCCCTACGGCCAGCGCGTGGGACCGCAGCACTCCTCCCACGCGCTGGTGGCGCGTCTCCAGCCGCTGCTGTTCGGCATCCCCGGCGCCACCGTCGTCGCCTTCGAGCCGCCGCCCATTCCCGGCATCGCCTCCCTTGGCGGCTTCCAGTTCGAAGTGCTCGACCAGAGCAACGCCACGCCCCAGCAGCTCTACGCCGCCGCGCAGGGGCTGATCCGGGCGGCGCGCAGCGATCCCAAGCTCACCGGCATGTTCAGCGGCTTCACCGCCAACGACCCGCAGATCCAGGTCAATATCGATCGCGACAAGGCGAAGGCGCTGCAAGTGCCGATCAACGATATCAGCGCCGCCTTGCAGACCTATCTCGGCTCGGCCTACGTCAACCAGTTCGACTTCAACAACCGCTCCTACCGGGTTTACGTGCAGGCGGAGGCCCGCTTCCGCGATCGCGCCTCTGACATCAACGAGTTCTATGTCCGCTCCGGCAACGGCCAGATGGTGCCGCTGCGCGATCTGGTGCAGATCGAAAATACCGCCGCCCCGCAGGTGATCAATCACTACGATCTGTTCCGCTCCGCCGAAATTGACGGCAGCGCCGCCCCCGGCTACAGCAGCGGCCAGGCGATCTCGGAGATGGAGGCGCTGGCGCGTCGCGTGCTGCCGCAGGGCATGAGCTTCGCCTGGACCGGCTTGGCGCTGCAAGAAATCCAGTCCGGCAGCAAGGCGCTGCTGCTCTTCGTGCTCGGGTTGCTGGTCGTCTATCTGACGCTCTCGGCGCAATACGAGAGCTGGGTGCTGCCCTTCATCGTCATGCTGGCCGTGCCGGCGGCGCTGCTGGGCGCGCTCGGCGCGCAGGCGATGCGCGGCTTGCAGGACGACATCTATTGCCAGATCGGCTTGGTCATGCTCATCGGCCTCTCGACCAAGAACGCGATCCTGATCGTCGAGTTCGCCGAGCAACTGCGCGACCGCGGCCTGAACTTGGTCGAGGCGGCGATCGAAGCCGGCCGCATCCGCCTGCGGCCGATCTTGATGACCTCGATCGCCTTCATGCTCGGCATCCTGCCCTTGGTCGTGGCCAGCGGCGCCGGTTCCGCGGGACGGCATTCGGTGGGCACGGCGGTGTTCGGCGGCATGCTGCTGGCCACGATCCTCAACCTATTCTTTATTCCTGCCCTGTATCTCATTGTGCGCAGTGTCTTTCACGGACGCTCTCACCGCCACGGCGCGATTCCGCCCGGCGATCCCGAGGCGCCGCTCGCGCCGCAAACCACGCAGTAAACCGGCGCAGATCAGGCTGTCCCCTTTTACTAACCCGTAAAAGGGGACAGCCTGATATTTGCGGGTTTTGGGCCTGGGTCACGCCCGTGGGCCCGGCATTCCCGCCTGATACGAGCCCGGCCGGGCGTGATGGGCTGCCGCTCGCGATGTGGCACAATCGTTCGGTTCCCGGCATTCTTCTTCATGCCTGCCCTGCTGCGCGCGATCGTCGAGTCGGCTCTAGTCACGTTCAGCTCCGTCTTTTTTCTGGTCGATCCCTTCGCCGTGATTCCCATCTTTCTCTCGGTCGCGCCCGCCGATCGCGCCGAGAGCCGCCGCGTCGCGCGCCGTGCCGCCTGGACCTGCGCGCTGGTGCTCGCCGCGTTCGCGGCCGGCGGCGCCCTAATCTTCCAGCTCTTCAGCATCACTCTGCCCGCCTTCAAGATCGCCGGCGGCATCATCTTGATCGGGATCGGCCTGGAGATGCTCCAAGCGCGGCGCTCGGAAACCAAGCAGACGCCGGAAGAAGCCGCCGAAAACGCGCACAAGGAGGACCCGAGCATCATCCCCCTCGGCATGCCCATGCTCGCCGGCCCGGGCGCCATCGCCGATGTTATGGTGCTGATGGGCGACGCCAAGGGCTGGTGGCATGTTGTGATTCTCTTCGCCGCCATCGCCCTGACTTCGTGGCTGGCATACGTGATTCTCGGCGGCGCCGAGCGCCTGGCGCGCACCCTCGGTCAGACCGGCATCCGCATCATGACGCGCATCATGGGGCTGATCCTGGTGGCGATCGCCGTGCAGTTCATCATCAACGGATTCGCCGACCTGGGCTGGGTCAAGCGTCTCCACTGACCCGCTCAGCCGCGCCCCCGCACGCGAAGCGCCATCGCCCGGTGGAATCGGCCAACCGCAGCCAACGAGAGCATGAGGGGCAGAGGATTCCAAGCTCTGCCCTCTCCACTGCAGTGCTCACCGTGTCGTCGAGCGAAAGCTCGTTCACGGCTGGACTGGAGCGGCTCCGGCAACGCCTTCTCCCTGGGTTACGTAGACCGCCGTGCCGTCACTGCTAACCGGCGTGGTATCGCCCGAGCCCAGATCTACTGTCAGTACCTGCGACGCGGAAAGAAGTCCGGACTTGTTGGTCCAGGCCTTGATCCCGACGCTGAAGAGATACGTGCTCCCACCCACCTCCGCTGCCCCATCGTCGTTCCATATTGTGGGTCCGATCTTCGTCGTTGCGCCGGTGGGGTCGACCTCGTAGAGCGCCGCCGGTATAAGGGCTCTTTCATTTAAGTAGGTTGAATCTTGACGGTTGAGATCGAAGGCGACCTCGTCGTAGGTCACGTAGAGCTTTCCGTCCACGCCGGTGATGGTTTCGTCGCAGAGAACGATCCAGCTGTTGTTGATAATCGTGAACGGAGCGACTAGATCGGCCGGGACGCCCGTAGGCCCGATCAGCGTTGCCGCGCCCGTCGCCAAATTGACGGAATAGAGATTCTGCACGCCTCCGCCCACGTTGAAATCGGTGAGGTAGAGACGCCCGTCGACTCCGCCCAGGCCGAAAGCGTCGGCGCCCAAGCCCGTCGGGCCAATATCGGTAACCTGGCCCGTCGCAGGATTGATTGTGACCAGATCGCCGGCGTTGTTCCCGCCGGTGACCAAGCTGTATAGGGTGCCGTTCGCCCAAACCAAACCGCCCAGGCTTTCGGGCGTGTTCGGGCCGATTTGGCGAAACACGCCGTTGGAAAGGTTCACCGTGCCGAACTCGCCGCTAAATGTGACGACGTATACGTGGGCCGCGGTCCCCGCCGCCCGAGCGCCCGGAACCAAAGCAAGAGAAGCCGTCAGCGCGGCTGCAGCCAATACCGGTAGCACGGTCAATCTCGACATCCATACAGACCGTGGAATAAGAGTGAATTTCATGTCGCCTCCTTTGCGAGTACATGGGCGCGCCCGTGGCGCGCGACGCGGCCTTCCGCATTCGGACCCGTAGGCTCGCACGCGCTTTCCAGGAAACGCCCTGTCCAGATAGGCGCAAACGACCGGTGAAACGTATCAACCGCGCGCCATGGCGTAGTCGCCGCGGAATGATCTATAATCCCTGCGATTCCGATCCCCCCAGAAAGGGCGCCGATTGCGGCGAATTCGGGTGAAAACGTCTCCTGAAGGGCAGCTCAGCGTCTTGCTCCAAGCCTGGAGCAATGGAGACGAAAGTGCTCTGGACAAGCTGACGCCGATCGTTTATGCGGAACTGCACCGCTTGGCCAGCCATTACATGCGCGCCGAGCGCAGCGGGCACAGTCTGCAGACGACCGCGCTGGTGAACGAGGCGTATTTGCGGCTTGCGGGTTGCAAGCGCATGCGCTGGGAGAACCGGACCCATTTCTTCGCCGTTTCCGCGCAGCTGATGCGGCGCATCCTAGTGGATCATGCCCGGCGCCACAATCTCAAACGCGGTGCTGGGATCGCGCATGTCTCGCTGGATGGCACCGCTGTCGTGGGCGGGGACCGCCGGGAAGACTTCGTGGCGCTCGATGACGCCCTGCAAGCGCTCGCCCGCATCGACCCCCGAAAAGCCCGCGTGGTGGAACTCCGCTTCTTTGGCGGGCTCAACGCCGAGGAAACGGCCGAAGTGCTCAAAGTATCGCGGATCACTGTGATGCGCGACTGGAGGACCGCGCGCGCCTGGCTGCATCGCGAGTTGACGCTCGGAGCACCGAATGGATCCGAAACGATGGAAACGGATTGAGGATCTGCTGCAAGCGGCGCTGCGGCTGCCGCCCGATCAGCAACAGGCGTTCTTGAGGCGGGCTTGCGGAGGCGACTCAGCGCTGGAAACCGAAGTTCGCTCCTTGCTCGCGTCCGATGAAAAAGCGGGGACTTTCCTGCAACGACCCGCAATCGAAGTAGCCGCGCGCCAGGCCGCGCTCGCCGGCGATTCGACGCCGGACCCGAACCCGCGCACGGTTGAAGGACAGACCCTCGCGCATTACCGGGTTCTCGGCAAGCTCGGTGGCGGCGGCATGGGCGTGGTGTACAAAGCCAAAGATACCGACCTCGGCCGTTTTGTGGCCCTCAAGTTCCTCCCAGACGATCTCGCCGGCGACTCGCAGGCGCTCGAGCGTTTTCGTCGCGAAGCGCGCGCCGCGTCCGCCCTCAACCATCCGAACATCTGCACCATCCACGAAATCGCTCAACATGGGGATCGCCTTTTCATCGCCATGGAGTATCTCGACGGAACCACGCTCAAACGCCGGATCCTGGGACGCCCGCTCGAAACCAGCGAGCTGCTGCACTTCGCCATCGAAGTTGCCGACGCCTTGGAGGCAGCCCACTCGCAAGGAATCATTCACCGCGACATCAAACCGGAGAACATCTTCATCACCCATCGCAACCACGCCAAGATCCTCGATTTTGGGCTGGCCAAGATAACGCCGCTGCCCAACCTCGCGGGCGGAGTCCGGCAATCGGAGGCGCCTACCGTATCGGTCGAAGAGCAATTGACGGCATCGGGAGTGGCCATCGGCACCGTCGACTATATGTCGCCCGAGCAGATCGAGGCCAAACAGCTCGACGCGCGCACGGATTTGTTTTCGTTCGGCTCTGTTCTCTACGAGATGGCCACGGGCGTGCCTCCCTTCCACGGAGACACCACCGCCAGGAGCTTCGACGCCATATTGAATCGCGCGCCTGTGGACCCCGTGCGATTGAATCCCCGCGTTTCGCCGGAGCTCGAACGGATCATCGGCAAGTGTCTGGAGAAGGACCGCAACCTGCGGTACCAGTCCGCTTCGGAAATTCGAGCCGACTTGCAGCGCCTTAAACGCGACACCGATTCCGGACGCGGGGCTGCGACACCGGCAAAGGCGCATCATGCTCGAACCGGCAGCCCGTTGCCCTGGGCGGCCGGCGTCGGTCTGGCGGTTGCTTTGGCGGGCGCCGGCTGGTTCCTGTTCCCTCGCAAGGCCCCGGCCTTGACCGACAAGGACACCATTGTTCTCTCCGACTTCACCAACACGACCGGGGACTCGGTTTTTGATGGCACCCTGCGCGAGGGACTTTCCGTCCAGCTCGATCAGTCGCCTTTCTTGAGCGTGATTTCGGATCAGCGGATCGGACAGGCTTTGCAGTTGATGGATCGAAAGCCGGATGCGAAGCTCACGCCCGAGGTCGCGCGCGAAATCTGCCAGCGCACCGGGAGTGCGGCCGACCTGGAAGGCTGGATCGCGCAGATTGGCACGCGGTACCTGCTGACGCTGAAGGCCGTCAACTGCCCTAGCGGCGAGACCCTGGCGAGCGCGGAGGCTCAGGCGAGCGACAAAAGTCACGTGCTCGACGCTCTGGCAAAGACGGCTTCCGACATTCGCAACCGGCTGGGCGAGTCGATCGGCACGGTTCAAAAATTTAATACTCCCCTTGAGCAAGCCACGACGCCGTCGCTCGAGGCCCTCAAAGCCTTCACCCTGGGCCTCCGGCTTGACACCACGACCGGGGGCGACGCGGGAATTCCGTTTTTTGAGCGCGCGATCAAACTGGATCCGAAATTCGCGCTCGCCTACGCCTGGTTGGCCATCGAATCCACCGATGTCGGAGAATCCGGCAACGCCGCGAGCTACGCCCGAAAGGCCTACGAATTGCGCGGCCAAACCAGCGACTCGGAGAAGTATTTCATCTCCGCTGTCTTCCAAAAGGAGGCCACAGGGAACTTCGAAGCGGCTGAACAAGCCTGCAAGCTGTGGATTCAGGCCTATCCCCGCGCGGAGATGCCGCATATTTACTTGTCGGCGGCCATTTATCCGGCCCTTGGAGACTATGAGCAGGCGGCTGCGGAAGGCAGAGAAGCCGTGCGCCTCAATCCAGACAGTGCCTTCGCCTATCAATTCCTCATGTTCGACGACATTGCCTTGGGCCATCTCGATGACGCGAGGGCCGCGTATCAGCAGGCTCTCGAACGAAAACTAAGCAGCCCTTTCTACTTTGCGGGCCTCTACGAGATCGCTTTTCTGCGCAACGATGCAGCGGGGATGGCGCGGCAGGTTGCACAGTCGGTGGGCAAGATGGAAGTCGAGGATAAGCTTCTGGCCTTGGAAGGCGATACCGCCGCATACCGCGGCCAGCTCAGGAAGGCGCGGCAGTTTTCCCGCCAGGCCATGGAATCCGCCGAACGGTCGGGAAGAAAGGAAGCCGCTGCGACGTACGCCGCCATGTCGGCTCTGCGCGAAGCGTTGTTCGGCAACGCCGGCGAAGCGCGACGCCTGGCCGCTGCGGCCATGAAGGACCCGGAAGGCCACGATGAGCCCTACGGCGCCGCGCTCGCGCTCGCATACGCCGGCGGCGGCGAGCAAGCGCAAACCCTCGCCGGCGACTTGAACAAGAGATTCCCGGACGACACGCTCGTACAGTTCAATTACCTGCCGACGCTCCGCGCCGAACTGGCACTCAGCCGGAGAAATGCTTCTGGGGCCCTTGAGGATCTCCAGCCCGCCGCGCGCTATGAGCTCGGGCACACGACGTACAATTTTCCCCATTGGACCGCCATGTATCCCGTCTACGTCCGCGGCGAAGCTTATCTAGCTGCGCATCGCGGCGCAGAAGCCGCCGCCGAGTTCCAGAAAATCCTCGACCATCGCGGCATCGTGGTGAACGAACCCATCGGCGCGCTCGCCCATCTGAGCCTGGCTCGCGCTTACGGCTTGCAGGGTGACACAGCCAAAGCTCGCGCCGCCTATCAGGACTTTTTCGCGCTGTGGAAGAACGCCGACCCTGACATCCCCGTCCTGGTGCAAGCCAGGGCTGAATACGGAAGGCTGCGATGAGAGGAGCGGTCTTATCCAGGTCCCGATTTCGGACTTGGCGTTAGCGGCGCGTTTCGCTGGTTCCGTTCGCTGCCGGCCTGGGCTGGTCCAGCGCCTCCGCTGACCCGCCGTTTTCATCGCGCCGTGTTCCGGGGCCGCTCCGGGCTGCCGCCTTTCCGGCGCCTTCAACCGCGCTCGTCTCGCCCGCTCGCCGTTGGACCGCCCAAACCCGCCGCCGCCGCGGGCCCGCGCGCCGCGTCTGCCGGGGAGGGGCGAAGGGCATCTTCGCCGCGCCTGCGCGCCAAGCGGCCGCCGGTCCGCCGCTGCAGGCGGGTGGCGTCGCGGCGCGCCTGCGGACGGCGCCCGGCTTCCCGGATCATCGCCTCCACCAGCACCGCCAGCGCCGGATCGCGCGGGCTTCCCAGGCGGTAATAGATCCACAGCCCCTGGCGGCGCCCCCGCACCAGCCCGCGGCGGCGCAGGTAAGCCAAGTGCCGCGAGGCCCTGGGCTGCGGAACTTGCAGGCTTTCGTGAATGTCGCACACGCACACCTCGCCCGCCGCCAAGAGCGCCAAAATGCGCAGCCGGGTCGGGTCGGCCAGCGCCGCCAGCACCGCCGCGAACTCGCTCAAGCCTGGCTCCATATATTTGGCTTGACAAATATATCACGCCCGCTATACGCTCGATCTGTATTCGTCCAGGCGAATATCGGAGGTCTGCCCATGAGCGCGACGCGCGCCACCATACGCCAAAAGTACGGAGCCATCGCCGCCGCCGTCGCGAGCGACGGTTCCCAGCCCGCCGGCTGCGGCTGCGCCGATCCCATCACCTCCAACCTCTATTCCGAGGCCGAGGCGGCGGCGGTGCCCGGGGCGGCGCGCGCGGCTTCCCTCGGCTGCGGCAACCCCACCGCGCTGGCCGCGCTCCAGCCCGGCGAAGTCGTGCTCGACCTGGGCTCGGGCGGCGGCATGGACGTGCTGCTCTCCGCCCGTCGCGTCGGCCCGGGCGGCAAGGCCTATGGCCTGGACATGACCGGCGAGATGCTGGCGCTGGCGCGCGAGAACCAGCGGCGCGCCGGCCTCGCCAACGTCGAGTTTCTCCAGGGCACGATCGAGGCGATCCCCCTGCCCGACGCCTCGGTGGATGTCGTGATCTCGAACTGCGTGATCAATCTCTCGAGCGACAAGGATGCCGTCTTGCGCGAAGCCTTTCGCGTGCTCAAGCCGGGCGGCCGTTTGGCCGTCTCCGACGTGGTGACGCGGGGCGCGGTGCCCGGAGAGCTGCGGCGCAGCGTCGAGCTCTGGATCGGCTGCGTCGCCGGCGCGCTGGAAGAAAACGACTACCTGGCCAAGCTCGCCGCCGCCGGCTTTGCTGACGCCGCCGTCGAGCCCTGGCGCGTCTATCGCGCCGCCGATGCCGGTGAATTCCTGGCCGCCGCCGGCTTCGATGCGGACCGCGTCGCGCCGCTCGTGGATGGCAAGTTCGCCAGCGCCTTCATTCGCGCGCGCAAGCCCGCCGCCGCGCCCGCCGCCTGACCGCCGCGCCGCCGCCTTTGCGCCGCCGCCGCGCTCCGCCGCCCGCGATCTTTCAGCGCCGGTTGCGGCGCGCCTTGCCGCAGTCGCCGCGCCCGCAGCCGTGCGCCGCCATCACCCGCCCGGCGCCCGGTGGCCATCTCGAAGCCGCCAAAACTGGATATTGCCGCGGCAAGAGTTCGGCGGCATCGTGGAGCCCAATGTCGCGCCAAAACGCGACCTCCTGATCGCTAAGTAGATGGAAACCTCCATCTCACCTCCTCCGGAAGCTGTTCCGATCCGGGGCGCGGCCGGTGCTCCTCTCAGCGCCGGCCGCGCCATCTTTTCCCTGGCCGTGATCGCGCTCGGCGTGCTCACGCTCGTGGTCGTGTCCCTTCCCGGCGCTGGGGGCGGCTTCGGTCCGCAGGCTCGCTGGTTGCCCGTGATCCCCTGGCTGCCCCGCGCCCATCCCCTCCTCGCTTACCTATTCGGCACGGCGCTCGTAGCCTGCGGCGTTGCCATGCTCTACGCTTGCACCCGCCGCCGCGGCGCTTACGTTTTCGGGGCTCTCTTCCTGCTCTGCGCGCTCATTTTGGACCTGCCGCAGTATTGGCATTACCCCGCCAGTGTCCCCGCCCGCACCGGTTTATTCGAACCCCTGGCGCTGGCGGCGCTGGCGGCGCTGCTGCCGAGCCCCGCCATCCCTTCCCTGCTCGAGCGCGCCGCCCGCTATCTGCTCGCCCTCTGCCTGGTGGTATTCGGGGTGGATCACTTTCTGGCGCTTGCGCCCATCGCCTCGCTGGTCCCGGCGTGGCTGCCGGCGCATGCCTTCTGGGTGGTCCTGTTCGGTCTGGTGTTCATCGCCGCCGGGGTCAGCATCGCCTCGGGCTTCCTGTTGCCCTGGGGCGCCGGCGGCGCTGGATGCATGTTCGCCCTCTGGGTCGTCACGCTGCATCTTCCCCGGGTGTTGGGGCTCTACCCGCATGTGCGGCCTCACAACCCGGACGAGTGGTCGAGTCTGTTGATTGCCGTGGCCCTGTGGGGAGGGTTATGGGCGCTCGCCGCCGCCCGCGCCCCGGAAGCGGGCGGACGCGCCGCCCTCCGCGCACCCGCGCACCAAAGCGCCTGAGCGCCTGATCATCGCCGCGGCGGTTCCCGCGCGCCCGGCGGCGATGAATGCCTTGCGCCTCGCTCCCGCCGCGCCCATGCCAGCCCACGCGCCGCAGCTCCCCAAATGCGCCGTGCGCCGGAGCGAAGCCGGCATGCGCGCCGGGTCCGCGCCCGCGATCTCCCCGCGGGAAGTTAGCCTGCCGAAGGCGCGGCTCGCGGGCGTCCCGGGCGCGCCTATCGCACCGGCGCGCGAACGGCGGCGCGGCCCGACACTATTTCGATAGGGCGTCGCGATTGGCTTTGGCCCAAGCGCTGTCGCAGGCGACCGCCTTCATGGGCGGACCGCCCTGCGTGCCGCAGGCGCACGGCCCCGGCGTCTTCGCCTCGGTCATGCAGGCGCAGGAACGAACCCCGAGGCAACTGCACACATACACCGTGCTCTTTTTCTTGGCTTTAGGCTTGCCTTTTCCCGCGACGCCGCCGAAGGCTAGGAACGGCGCCAAGAGCAGCACCAAGGCGGCAAGTTGCCACCGCGACAATCTCGGATGCGACATCATGGCGCGACAGTAAACCGGCTCACCCGAGCCGGCAATAACCACTTCGCGCGCTTTCGCGCTACCCAGCGGCAAGCGCCGCGCCCAGGCCCGCGACCTGCGCAACGCCCCGCCCGCCTGCCCGGGCGCGCCTCGACGCCTGTTTCCTCGCGCCCCTTCCTTCGCAAAGTGGCCTGCTCCGGTGGCCGCGTCGCTAGCCGACGGACATAGCCACTATAATCGTCGTGACATGCGCACCGCCTCGGACGGCCTGATGCCGGTCGTTGCCGTGCAGCGCGGCGGCCCCCTGCCGCTGCACCGGCAAATTTGCGACGGCTTGCGCGCCGCGATCTTGCGTCAGGAACTGCGGCCCGGCCAGCGCGTGCCCTCGAGCCGCAGCCTCGCCGCCGATCTGGGCGTTTCGCGCATTCCCGTGCTGGATGCCTACGCGCAATTGCTGGCCGAGGGCTATTTCGAGGCGCGCGCCGGCGCCGGCACCTTCGTCTCCAGCACCTTGCCCGAGATCACCGGCGCCTATGGCGCCCCGCTCGCCCCGCCGCCGCCCGCCCGCCGGCGCCTGGCGCGCCGCGCCACGCTCGTCCCCAACTACGAACGGGCGCCGTGGCGCATGGGCTGGGGCCCGTTCGGCTTGCATCAGTCCGCGGTGGATCATCTGCCGTTCGCCGTCTGGGGACGGCTGGCGCTGCGCCACGCCCGCAATCCCCGCGCCGGCGCCCTGCAACAGCTCAATCCCCTCGGCTTGCCGCGCCTGCGCGAAACCTTATGCACCTACCTGCGCACCGCCCGCGGCGTGCGCTGCGAGCCCGGGCAGATCATGATCGTCGGCGGCTCGCAGCACGGCCTCGATCTCATCGCCCGCGTGCTCTGCGATTCCGGCGCGCCGGTCTGGATCGAGGAGCCGGGCTATTGGCTCGCCCGCAACGTGTTCTTGGCTTCCGGCTGCCGGCTCGTGCCCGTGCCCGTGGACCAAGAAGGGCTGGATGTCGCCGCCGGCCTGCGCCTTTGCCCCAAACCGCGCCTGGTGTACGTCACCCCCTCCCACCAGTTCCCGCTCGGCGCCATCATGAGCGCCACCCGCCGCATGCAGTTGCTGGCCTGGGCGCAGCGCGCCGGTGCTTGGATCGTCGAGGACGACTACGACAGCGAATACTGCTACGGCACCCAGCCGGTGCCGTCGCTGCAAGGCCTCGACGCCGGCGCGCGCGTGCTCTATGTCGGCACCTTCAGTAAAGTGCTCTTCCCCGCCCTGCGCCTGGGCTACGTCGTGTTTCCCCCCGATTTGCTCGACCGCTTCCTGGCCGTGCGCCACGCCATGGACATCTGTCCGCCTTATTTCAATCAAGAAGTCCTGGCCGACTTCATCGCCGACGGCCACTTCGCCCGCCACATCCAGCGCATGCGCGCCCGCTATCGCGAACGCCGCGCCACGCTCGTCGCCGCCTTGCGCGCGGCCTTCGGCGATCGCATCGAGCTGCACGGCGCCGAAACCGGCCTGCATCTGCCCGTGACCTTCGCCGCCGCCCGCGGGTTCGACGACGTCGCCCTCGCCACCGCCGCCGCGCAGCAAGGCTTATGGCTGTGGCCGCTCTCGCCCGCCTCGCTCGGCCGCGCTCGCCGCCAGGGCTTTATCCTCGGCTTCGGCAGCTCCTCGACGCGCGAAATCCCCGCGGCGGTCCAGCAGTTGCAACGCCTCCTCGCCTTCGCCTGAACCGCCGCGCCGCCGCCAAACCGAGCGCGGCGCGACCTTCGCGGCAGCCGGCCGGCCGCGCCGCGCGACGGCGTGACGCGCGCCAAGGCGCGCTTCGCGGCCGTCTGCGCGTAGCGACGAACCGAGGCCTCTGTCCGGGAAACTAGGCGGGTACGGCGACTTCGATCTCGGCCTCGCGCAGAAAGCGCGCGGCCTCTTCCGGCGGCCGCCGGCTTCGATGCGGACCGCGTCGCGCCGCTCGTGGATGGCAAGTTCGCCAGCGCCTTCATTCGCGCGCGCAAGCCCGCCGCCGCGCCCGCCGCCTGATCGCCGCGCCGCCGCCTTTGCGCCGCCGCGCCGGCCGCCAGCGGCCCGCCGCGCTGCTTGCTCGCGGCCAAGCGGGCCAAGCGGTCGGCGTCCGCTGCCCGCGCGATGGCGTCCGGCGGCAAGCGCAACTGACGCTGGCGGCCGGCGAGAAACGGTCCTTTCGCTTGCAGCTCCTGCCCGATCCCGGCCCGCTCCAGGCGGCGATCCTTCAGCGCTGGTTGCGGCGCGCCTTGCCGCAATAACCGGGCGCGTCGCGCGCGCCTGCCGCCAAGTGGCGGGCGGGGCGATAAGCTTCGCAGGGCTTCGTTCCCCCACCCCAAGGCGCGCCGCTGCGCCTTGGGGTCCCCGGGCGCGCCCCGCTCCGGCGTGACTAGCTGGCAGGGACGCGCCCCGCGGAATTTCGCGGGTCTTCTCCCGGCGATTCGTTGCGCATTCGCCCTCGATCTCGGCTGGCTGGATTTTCAGTGGTGGACCTGGGGGCCGCCGCCATACGCTTCGGGCGCACCGAACGACCCCCGGCAACGGCGCCGTGTCAAGAGGCGGCCCCCAGTCGCCCGACCGATCAAGCGCTTTCCTTTCGATTCCCCGCCAACCCAGAATCTCCTGCCAGTTGGCCCTGCCCCTATTCATTACAGCCACCCATTCGGGGCTCTTGACAAAGCCAATCTACTAGAGTAATTCTGCTCCGACAGCCCGGCCCGGGGTGGCGAGAAAGGAGAATCAGCAATGCCCTCCCTACCCCACGATACGAAACGGCTTACCCGTTCGTTGCTCGCGGCGCTCGCTCTTGCACTTGCCAGCCTCGCGCAAACCGCACTCACCGCCAATACAGGGATCAGTTCCTCGGACACCTACGTTTTGTTCGATCTCTCCGTCTCGGGCTCGACGACCGTGACTACCTCGTCGCCGATCTACAATGCCGCCACGGGCACGAGCTCTACCACCGTCCCCCTCGCGTGGGCTGCAACCTACCACGTTCAGGCCGGCTACGACTCGAGCGGCGCACTGGTGACTGAGATGTGGCCGACCGGGACGCAGCAGGACCCGACCCAAGCCGACGTGAGCGATGTCAGCATGATCCGCCTGGCCGGCGGTCAGATCTATGTCTTCGATCGGGGAGGCAACCTCCTCCCGCTGACCGCGCCCAACTCTAGCGTTTCGTTTCCCGTGCCGCTCCAGTACCTCGGCGAAAATCCAGCCGCTTCCGTGCTGGTCGGCATAATCCTCACGAATGTTCAAAATTTCGCCTCCTCGCGGGGCGCAACTGCGTACGCACAGCCGGCCGACTGCGCGGGGCCCTGCTCTCCGAGCACTTACCTAGTGTCGGCGCCGATAACGACAGGCAGCGGCGGCACCGTCGGCTACTACTATGCCGCCTCTGGGAGCAATTACGTTTTGTACCGCGTCAAGTTTGCGCCCAACGAGCCCAACGAGAGCGTGAGCGTGATCTTCAACGTATCGAACGTCACTTGGTCCGACAACGCCACCGCCGACCAAAACCGTGCCAACGAGGCCAATACCTCCAGCACGCCGCCGGCCGCGACGACCGGCAGCCCGAGCGGCTCCGGCTCTCTGCCCAGCGGCTCGACCGAAAGCTACAATTTCGGCGGATCACAGGGCCTCGTTCTCCAGCACGGCCTGTGGAGCAGCCCGTCCACGTGGGACCGGATGTACCCATGGCTCGCCGACGATTTCCGCCTCGGGACGGTGTTGATCCCGCAACTCCAATGGGCCGACCATCTCGCCGACCAGGCGACCCAGCTCGAGAACGATGTACCGTCGTACGGGTTGCCGGCGGCCACCATCCTTATCGGTCACAGCCAGGGCGGCCTGATCTCGCGCTCCGCAGCTCAGTATTTCTCAGGCACGAGCACGCCAATGAAGGGCGTGATCACGCTCGACTCGCCGCAACAGGGCGCGCCGCTGGCGGTTACGGGCGTGAGCGCCGCGGCCGCGGGTGTCGGTGAGCTCGCTAGCGCTCTTTTCGACGATCTGGGCTGTACGCCACAGACCATCAATCAAACCTTTTGCTTCATCGCAACCTTGGCGGGATATACCGATGGCTTTTGGCTGACATGGGGTGGCCTCTATTCCGCGATTCCCGCGCTGCAGGATCTGGTGCCCGGCAGCAGCTATTTGCAAAGTTTGAACGCGCAGACCGAGAAATTCACTCAGGTCGGGATCACGAGTGAACCGGACATCCGCTGGATGCCCATGCGCCTGGCCGGCGACTTCCTCTGTGCGCCCGATCAGCCCTGCGGAGGCCGGAACGTCGCCGTGCTCACCGAATTCCTCTACGATTACGTTCAGATTCTTTACGTAGAAGCCTGGGCTTCTGGCGATCTCCCGGATGCGGACTACTACATGACGATCATGAACGACATGAACAACATCGACCTCTTTTGGTACTTCCTGGTTGGTGGCCCGAGCGACGGAATCGTTCCAAACAGCAGCCAATCGTATCCCTACTCCAGCGCGGCGCAGTACATCATCGCCAACGGGGATTCCCATCTGGGCAATACGCGGAGCGACAAGTCGCGCACGTTCTTGGACTCGGCGCTGCGCGAGCAGTTCCAGGTACCGACGCAGGCTTCGTGCACCTTCGGCATCGTCGCGAACCCCGCCAGCGTCGGCACTGGCTCGGGGAGCGGTTCCGTGAGTGTCGCCGCCGATTCCGGTTGCGGGTGGTCGCTCGTCAGCGACTCTCCATGGCTGACCCTCAGCGCTGATAACGGCAGCTCAAGCGCCAATGTCAATTTCACCTACGCCGCCAACGTCACCACCGCGCCGCGCCGGGCACATGTGACCGTCTCTAATGGGGTCTCCAGCGCCTCGGCCGAAGTTGATCAGGCCGGGGAATGTACCTACTCGCTTGGCTACAGCACCGCCTATGAGCCGGACAGTGGCGACTCGTCGGGCCATTGGGACAGCGTGACGACCAGCAACGACGAGTGCGTATGGACGGCCCTGCCGCAGGCAAGCTGGCTCAGCACCACGAACCAGACGGGCACGGGCAGCGCCGGGTTCTACCTCTTGGCTGCACCGAACAGCAACAGCGCGAACCTCGCCGGTACCGTCAACGTGATGGGGCAAACATTGACCGTCTACGAGGGCGGCACGGGCGGCACGTCCAGCAGCGGCAGCCTTACCGTCAGCGGTTACGAGGCCTCGACGCAATCGGGTTGCCCGTACCACTGCTATACCGTCTACGAGAGCGAGAACATCTACGTGACGGTCGGGGGCGTGACGGTCGCGGCGGGCGCCAGCAAATACGGCAACAGCACGTCTTCGGCCGTTGCCCAGGCACTGGCGAATGCGATCAATGGCGCAGGGGCTGGCATGCCGGTCAGCGCCTCCGTTTCCGGCTCGACCGTGGCCCTGACCTCGAAGCTGCACGGGGGCGGGACGGACTACAGCATCAGTGTTTCGTACAGCTGGAGCTCGCCTTTCACCACTCCGGATTTCCATGTGTCGGCCTCAGGCATGAGCGGGGGCAGCTAGAATGTTCGCGCGCGCTGCGATCCCGCCGACCCGGGCCAACGCACCATACGCGCTGCGCACGGTGTGGCGCACCCACGTGAGCGACGGCGGCGTGCCGCCGCAGGGTGTGCCCGCCGGGGATCGCTTGCACTGGTTCGGCGTCGCGGGGCAGGTAACCGCGCTGAATGCCGCGGGGAAGGTAGCTTGGCGCCAGCCAATTCAGACCGTCCCTCGTTCGCTGCTTCTCGCGAGCGGCAACGTGATTGCGGTCGAAGCGCGCGTGACGGCATGGAACGAAGCAACGGGCCGAGAGGCCTGGCGGTTCAAGCCGTCCTCCGACGCGTCGCTCGGGGAGGCCACAGTGGCGCGGGGTCGGCTTTACTTCGGCGACCGGAGCGGAAGCGTCTACGCGCTTCGCGCGGCGGATGGCCGGCTTCTCTGGCACGTGTCAATACGAGGCGCGTCCGGGCCCCGCCTCGTCGCGGGCGTCGCCGTGGCGGGCGACCGCCTTTACGCTGCCGGGGAAGAGAGCCTAGGCCCGACGAGCGCCCGCGCCTGGCTCTGCGCGCTTGACGCGCTTACCGGCGCCACGATCTGGCGCGCGAGCGTGGGCGCGGCCGGCGAACGGCGCGGCTTCGGCGCCGCTCCGAGCGTGACACGGGGACTAGTGCTCGCCGCCGATACGCTGGGTAACTCAATCGTTGCCTTCGACCGGCGCGACCGGGAGCGCTGGGTTTTCCGCGGCAAGCATGGCTCCGCCGGCTTCCCCGAGCCGCCGCTGGTCCGAAACGGAGTAGTACTCGCCGGCTCGGGCGACGGCTTCGTTTATGCCTTGCGCCTCGCGGACGGCCGGCCCGTTTGGCGCCGCCGGCTTGGCGGCTCCGTCCTCGACTTCGCCCTTTGCGGTCGCGTTCTCCTCGTCAACGACACCGAGCTTATGGCACTCGATCCCGCCTCCGGCCGGCTCCTCGGCTCCCTCTTTACCAGCGGTGTCGATTTCCCCAGCTCCGGCATCGCCGTGCACGGCCGGCGCGCTCTGGTGCTGGGGCCCCGCGGCGCCTATGAGGTGGCTTGCCGATGAGGGCCGTGGCGGCGTGCCTGGCTGTTGCGCTGATCGCGATCTCGGCCGGCTGCGGCGGCAGCCGGCCGCGCGCAGTACCAGTCATCAGCGATGTGTCTCCGCATTACCTGATCGCGGGCACCGGCGGCTTTAACCTACTCGTAGATGTCGCGAACGTTAAGCCGAACGACGTTCTTCTTTGGAACGGAACGCAACTCTCCACCGAGGCCGACACCAACGGCACTCCGGGCGACTACGTTGGGCTCTCCGCACCCGTGCCCGCTAGCTACATTGCGCAGGCTGGCGCCGTTCAGATCGCGGTCTTGGATCCCGACACGGGCGTCAAATCGGCGCCAGTCTCGCTCGGCGTCGATCCGCCGCAGCAGGCCGGCGCCGGGGTGGTCGCGCTCATCAGCGCCGCTCCGGACGGCTCGCCCGCCGATGGCGACGACAGCGGCTGGCCACCGGCAATTAGCGCCAACGGTCGCTACGTCGGCTTTCAGGACAACGCAGACAACTTGGTCGTCGGCTCACGGATCGGACAGCCCGACATTTACCTGCGCGATACCTGCGCCGGCGCTGCACAGCCCTGCACGCCCTCGACGATCCGAATTTCCGTCGCGGCGCGCGGCGGGCTCGCCGACGCTGGTAGCGAGTCGCCCGCGATTAGCGCGGATGCGCGCTACGTCGCCTTCGCATCCCTGGCAACAAACATCGTGCCAGGCACGAACCCCGTGGCCGGGCCGCCGTCGCTGGGAGCTGACGTGTTCGTTCGCGACACGTGCGTTGGCGGCCCCCCCGGCTGCGTTCCGCAAACGACTATGCAATCCCCAGCCAACGGCGACGCCCCCGCCGAGGGGGGCGGCACGCCGTCGCTGAGTGCCGACGGCCGCTTCATCGCGTACTCAGATGGCCAAGTCTTCTGGCGTGATACGTGCTTGGGTGCCGTAACGACCTGCGTGCCAACAACGGCGCTGGCGTCCCCGGCGGTTTCCGGCGGGGCGAGCAACGAAAACGCTTGGTACCCGACTATTGCGGTGACGGGGCGCTTCGTGGTTTTCCAGTCGGACTCGACGGACCTGGTCCCCGGTGATGCGAATACCGCGTCCGTCAACGATATCTTCCGGCGCGACAACTGTCTAGGCGCGCCACCACCCTGCTCCGCCTCGACCGTGCGGGCGGACCTATCCAACGCCGGCGAACGGGCCGATGCAGGCGCCTTCATTGGCGGCTCCGCCGTCAGCGCCGACGGCCGCTACGTGGCCTTTCAAATGCAGAGCAACGAGACCGCCATCGCGCCCAACCCAGGCAAGATCGGCATGGTCTACGTTCGCGACACCTGCACCGGCGCGACCGCGGGCTGCCAGCCGCAGACAGTCCCCATCCCTGTCGGTGTCGATGGCTCGCCGCCCAACGCCGGCAGCGACGACCTCTCGATGACGCCCGACGGCCGCTTTGTCGCCTACGCCTCGCTTGCGACAAATCTCGTTTATGGCCAGATCGGCCCGGCCGGCAACCAGAAAGACATCTTCGTGCGCGACACTTGCGCCGGCGCCGCCCCGCCCTGTACGCCCGCCACCGTCTGGGTCTCGGTCGGCCCGCATCAGATGCCGTCACTCGGGGACTGCGACGACCCTGCCATCAGCGCCGACGGCCATTATGTGGCGTTTCTCTGCGTTTCCGACAATCTGCTCCCCGGCAGCTACAACGGCCACGCCCAGGTTTATCTCGCAAAGACAGGCTTTTGACGGGCGGCCCGCGCACAGTTGAGAGTCCGCGCTACGGCGGCAGCCCCCGAGTCCACCGCTGTAAATCCAGCCAGCCGAGATCGAGGGGGAACGCGCAGCGCAGCGAAGCGCCGAGAGAAGGCCCGCGAAATTCCGCAGGGCGCGTCCCTGCCAGCCAGTCACGCCGGAGCGGGGCGAGCCCGGGGACCCCAAGGCGCAGCAGCGCGCCTTGGGGTGGGAGAACGAAGCCCTGCGAAGCTTATCGCCCCGCCCACCGCGCGTGGCGGCGCACCGAGGGCCTGTCTTGGGAAGCTAGGCGGGTACGGCGACTTCGATCTCGGCTTCGCGCAGAAAGCGCGCCGCCTCTTCCGGCGGCGTGGGATTGATATAGAAGCCACTGCCCCATTCGAAGCCCGCCACTTTCGTCAGCCGCGGCATGTACTCGATGTGCCAGTGGTAATAGGCGTTGCTGGGCTCTTGCAGCGGCGCGCTTTGCAGCACCAGATTGTAGGCCGGATTCTCCAGTACCGAATCGGTCTTGGCGAGCAGCAGCTTGAGCGCCCGCGCCAGGTTCTCGAAGGCGTGCGTGGGCGAGTCCTCGAAGCGCGATTCATGCTGCTTCGGCACGATCCAAGTCTCGAAGGGAAAGCGCGGCGCGTAGGGCGACAAAGTCACGAAATCGTCGTTCTCCGCGACCACGCGCGTGCCGGCCTCGAGTTCCTGGCGAATGATGTCGCAATAGATGCAGCGTTCCTTGTAGTCGAAGTGATGCTTCGCGCCGTTGACCTGCTCGCGAATCTCCTTGGGCACGATCGGCAGGGCGATGAGCTGAGAGTGCGTGTGCTCGAGCGAAGCGCCGGCGGCGAGGCCGTGGTTCTTGAAGACCAGCACGTAGCGGAAGCGGCGGTCTTTTTTGAGGTCGAGCATGCGGTCGCGAAAGGCCCACAGCACGTCCTCGATGCCCTTCTCCGGCAGCATCGCCAGCGTCTTCGAGTGGTCGGGCGTCTCGATGATGACCTCGTGCGCGCCGATGCCGTTCATCTTGTCGAACAGCCCTTCGCCTTGGCGATTGAGGTCGCCCTCGATCCCCAGCGCCGGATACTTGTTCGGCACCACGCGCACCGACCACCCCGGCGTGTTCGGGCCCGAGCCGTTGCTGCGGTATGCCAGTATTTCCGGCGGCGTCTTGCTCTCGTTTCCGGGGCAGAAAGCGCAGAAGCCGCCGCCCGGATGAGCTTCGGCTTTTTCGCGGGCGAAATCGGAGGGCCGGCGGGCGCGATCGCTGGATATGATCACCCAACGGCCCGTGATCGGGTCTTTACGCAGTTCAGGCACGAATCGTTTCGTTCTCCTAATCGGCGCGGCCGCGCGGCGCCCGCTCAGTCCGCCGCAAACGCATCCCGATGCAACTCGATCTCGGGACGGGGGCCACGCGCATCGTACACCGCCACGACGTCGAAACGTATCGGCCCATCATGACCTATCCGTTGCCGGTAGGCGCGCGCCAGCCGCTGCAACTGGCGGCGCTTATCCCCATCCACCGCGCCCAGCGCCGAATACTGGCCCCGCCGTTCGCGGCTTTTCACCTCGACAAACGCCAGCGTTTCGCCTTCGCGGCCGATCAGGTCCAATTCCCCTCCCTGCCGCGGCAGACGATAGTTGCGCGCCACGATAGTATAACCTTCGCGCCGCAAGAACCAGTAGGCAAGTTCCTCGCCCAAACGGCCCAGTTGATGCTCTGGATTCACCGGCCGCCGGTGCAGGCGCGCCGCCCACGCTTCCAGCCGCAGACGGCATCGCGCGCGCCAAGGCAGCGGGCGTCCCCGCCCGGTCACCGCGCGCAGTGGATTCAACTCACCCATCGTGCCCGCCCGGCGGCCCGCCATCATCCCGGCGCCGGCCGCCCCGGCCCCGCTCCGCTGCTCCCTGCTCCCGATCGCCGATCCCTGGCAGGATAGATCACGCCGGCAGCTTCCCCGCCGTCTTCTTCTCCTCCTCCGCCAGGCACGTTTCCAAAATGGAAAGCGCGGTATCCACGTCGCCGCGCGTGCAGATCAGCGGCGGCATGAGCCGGATCGTGTTCGGGCCGCAGCCGAGAATCAGCAGCCCCCGTCGGAAGGCGGCTTGCACCAGCCGGTTGCGGCTCTCGCCGTTGCGCGTCCGCGATTTCTGATCGGAGACGATCTCGATCCCGAGCATCAGCCCCAATCCACGCACCTCGCCGACCAGCGAGTAGCGCTGCGGCCAGGCCTTCATCTTTTCCAGCGCGTAGGCGCCCACCTCGGCGGCGTTGCGCACCAAGCCCCCGGCCAGCAGCTTCAGCGTCGCCTGCGCGGCCGCCAAGCACACCGGGTTGCCGCCGAAGGTCGAGGCGTGGGCGCCGGCGCTCCAATCCATCAGCTCCGCCCGCGCCAAGGTCACGCCCAGGGGCATGCCGCTCGCAATGCCCTTGGCGCTGGTCACGATATCGGGTTCGACGCCGAAGTGCTCGATCGCCCACATCTTGCCCGTGCGGCCGCAGCCCGATTGCACCTCGTCCACGACCAGCAAGATGCCGTGCTGCGTGCAAATCTTGCGCAGCTCGCGCAAGAACTCCGCCGGCGGCACCACGTAGCCGCCTTCTCCCTGCACCGGCTCCAAGAACAGCGCCGCGACCTCGTTGGCCGGTGTGGTGGTGCGGAACAGCCGGTCCAGGTCTTCCAGGCACGCCGCGGTGACGTCGGCGGCGCCGTGCAAGGGATGATAAGGATCGGGATAAGGAATGTGAAAGAAACCGGGCACCAGCGGCGCGAAGCGCGCGCGCTGCGTGACCTTGCTGCTGGTCAGCGAAAGCGCGCCCATCGTGCGCCCATGGAAGGAGTTGTAGAAGCCGATGATGGACTGCCGCCCGGTGTGATACCGCGCCAGCTTGATCGCCGCTTCGTTGGCCTCGGCGCCGGAGTTGCCGTAGTAAACGCGGTGCGGCCCCGGCATCGGCGCCACCCGCGACAGCGCCTCGGCCACGGCCACCATCTGCTCGTAATAAAAATCGGTCCCCGACATGTGAATGAGCTTCGCCGCCTGCGCTTGGATCGCCGCCACCACCTCGGGATGGCAATGCCCGGTCGAGCAGACCGCGATCCCGGCGCTGAAGTCGAGGAATTCATTGCCGTCCACGTCGGTGACCTTCATGCCGCGGCCCTGCGCGGCCACCAGCGGATAGTCGCGGGTGTAAGAGGGCGAGATGTACTGGCGATCGCCGGCCAGCACGCGGCGCGCGTTGGGTCCTGGCAGTTCGGTGCGAATGTGGGGCGTGGCTTGCGTCTCGGTGGAAATCATGAAAAGTGACCTCGCGGCTCCCGGCACGGATGGGGAGCGGAAAACGTTGGCAATCGAAACGATCTGGGCTGAAAAAGGGACGGCCGCCGGGTGAGAGTTAGTCCGAGCCGAAAAGGCTCGGTCGCGCCGCCGCCGGGAGCAGGGCGGCTCGCGGTCGTAACGCGAGGGACGGGCCCCGCCGTACCGCGAGGAAGAAGCCGGACCGCGACGCGGCAGAAGCGCCGAGCCGCCGGCGCTGGTCGCGCCGCTCACGCTCTCCGCGAGTTCGAATGCTCTCCCGCATGCTTCATTTGCGGCGCCAGCGGCTGCCGCCGCCCTTGACGTCTTCGATCGCGATGCCCGCCGCGTCGAGTTCGGCGCGAATCGCATCGGCGCGGCGGAAATCGCGCCGCCGCCGCGCCTCGTCGCGCTCGCGCAGCCGCGCTTCGATCGTCGCCGGATCCAAGCCTGCGCTTGCTTCCATTTTCTCACGTTCGGCCAGGGTGAGCACGGCGAAGACTTGATCGAAAAGGTGCAGCAGCTCTTCGCACGCCGTGGCGTTCGCCGCGCGCAGGCGGCCGGCGTCGAGCGCGATGTTGGCCTCGCGCACCAATTCGAAGATCGCCGCCAGCGCCTCGGCGGTATTGAGGTTATCCGCCAGCGCCGCGACATAGCCCGCGCGCGCGGCGGTGATCTTCGCCGCCAGCTCGGCATCTTCTCCGGCCGCCAGCCCTCCCTGCCGCAGCCGGTCGCGCAGGCTCATCAGCCGCTCCACCGCCGCCGCCGCCTGCTGCAAGCCCTCGAGGGTGAAGTTCAACTGCCGCCGATAGGGGACCGAGGCCAAGAGATAGCGCACGGCGCTGGCCCGATAGCCTTGATCGAGCAGATCGCGCAAGGTGAAGAAATTGCCGAGCGACTTCGACATCTTCTCGCCGTTGACCAGCAAGAACTCGACATGCATCCAGCCGCGCACGAACGGCCGCCCGGTCACCGCCTCGGCCTGCGCGATCTCGTTCTCGTGATGCGGAAAAATCAAGTCGGTGCCGCCGGCGTGCAGATCGAAGCTCTCCCCCAGCAGCGTCATTGACATGACCGAGCACTCGATGTGCCAGCCCGGCCGCCCCGGACCCCACGGGCTGGGCCAGCTCGGCTCGCCGGGCTTGTGCGCCTTCCAGAGCACGAAGTCGCGCGCCTCTTCCTTTTCGTATTGGTCGCTCTCAACGCGCGCGCCCGCCTGCAGCCCGCCCAGGTCCTTGCCCGATAGCCGCCCGTAAGCGGGAAAGCTCGCGACGCGAAAATATACCGAGCCGTCGCTCGCATAGGCGTGGCCGCTGTCCACCAGGCGCTCGATCCAGGCCACCATCTGCGGCACATAGTCGGTAGCTTTCGCCAGATGCGTCGGCGGCTGGATGCCGAGGCGGCCTAAATCCTCGAGAAAGGCCTGCGTGTAGATGGCAGCGTGTTCGGCGACGCTATGACCGGCGGTGCGGGCCCGCTCGATCATCTTGTCATCCACGTCGGTGATGTTCATCACCGTCTCGAGCGCGAAGCCTTGGCTGGCGAGGAAGCGCTGCAGCACGTCCACGGCGACGAAGGTCCGGTAGTTGCCGATATGGCCGTAGTCGTACACCGTGAGCCCGCACGTGTACATGCGGAAGCGCCGGCCATCGCCGGCGACGAGCGGTTCGAGACGGCGCGTCAGCGTGTTGTAGAGGAGAATTTCCATCGCGGCCAAGCCGAAATTGTAGCAAGAGGCGGTCGCTGCCCCTCCGCCTCGCGCCGGCCGCCCGCTTTGTTTTGCGCGCCAGCGGTCCCCTGCTCGCCGTCCGCGGGCGCATCACGAGGTGAGCCCCGTGGGGCCCGAGCTGCTGCATCAACTCCGTGGGGCAGGCACTCCTGCCTGCCGCTTGCGCCTGCCGCCTCGGCGCTGCTTCCCTTCCCCAATCGCCGATCCCACCATTGCCCGTATCATGGAAACCAGTGGACGTTAACACCAGCGAACGGCGCGCCCTGGTCGAGGCGGCGATTGCGGCCCATCCGTCGCTGCCGCCCGAATGCGTCGTCAAGGAAGACCTGCTCCGCGGCGGCGTGGCGTTCTCGCCGGCCGCGCTGCGCCTGGCGGCTCGCGCCAAGAGCAAGGCCTACTTCATCTTTTCCTTCGACCTCGTGCCCCTGGCCGCCATGGAGAACCAGGAGCACTGGTCGGCGCCGGAGGAGATTTGGCTGGAGGGCGGACCCTGGGGCTTTCGCCCGACCATCGTCTCGGTCCGCTTGAACCCCGACTCGCCCTATTGCGTGGATGTGGATGCCGACAACGCGCCCGTGCTCAAGCTGGAAGATGAGGTCCTGGCCGGCGTGCGCCTGCCGCCCGTGCCCGAGTACTACACCAAGACCCTGAGCAACGGCAAACGCGTCATCGAGATCGCGCCCACCATCGAGTGGGGCTATCTCGTTTATCTCACCGTCTTCCGCGTCTGCCAGTATTTCGGCCAGCAGGAAGAGTGCCAGTTCTGCGACATCAACGAAAACTATCGCCAGCAGGTCAAGGCCGGCCGCCCTTACACCGGCGTCAAATCCGTCGCCGAAATTCTGGAAGCGATGGAGATCATCGCTGCCACCGACTCCGCCAGCCGCGCCTATACCCTCACCGGCGGCAGCATCACTTCCCAGCTCAAGGGCCAGCGCGAGGCCGAGTTCTACGCGCAATACGCCGCCGCCATCGAAGCGCGCTTCCCCGGCCGCTGGATCGGCAAGATCGTGGCGCAGGCGCTGCCCAAGGACGAGGCGCGGCGATTCAAAGAGGCCGGCGCGCAGATTTACCACCCCAACTTCGAGGTCTGGGATGCACGCCTGTTCAGCCTGATCTGCCCCGGCAAGGATCGCTACGTCGGGCGCGCCGAATGGCACCGGCGCATTCTCGACGCCGCCGAAATCTTCGGCCCCTCGCACGTGATTCCCAACTTCGTCGGCGGCATCGAGATGGCGCGGCCCTATGGCTTCGCCACCGTGGACGAGGCCATCCGCTCGACCGCCGAGGGACTGGAGTTTTTCATGTCGCGGGGCGTCGCTCCGCGCTTCACCACCTGGTGCCCCGAGCCGCTCACCCCGCTCGGCCGCGCCAATCCCGGCGGCGCTCCGCTCGAGTACCACCTGCGCCTGCTCGAAACTTGGCGCGACACCCACGCCAAGTACAAGCTCCCCGTGCCGCCCGGCTACGGCGACCCCGGCGCCGGCCGCGCGGTCTTCTCCGTCAGCTCCTTCATGGACGTCATCGCGCAGTAGCCCCCCGCCGCCCGCCCACCCCGGTCTCGGATCTCCGGTCGCTGCTCCCTAGCCGTGCAAAAGCATCAGCCGCAGCTCGGTCATTTCGGCGATGGCGGCGCGCAGTCCTTCCCGGCCGAAGCCCGATTCCTTGACCCCGCCGTAAGGCATAGGATCGAGCCGGTAGGCGCTGGCGTCGTTGACGATCACGCCGCCGACCTCGAGGCGGCGAAACGCGGCGAGTGCGAATTGGAGGTCGCGGGTGAACAGGCCGGCCTGCAGGCCGAAGCGGCTGGCGTTGACCTCGGCGATGGCCTCGTCCACGTTCTCATACGGGATCAGCACCAGCACCGGCGCGAAGACCTCTTCCCGGCAGACGCTCATCTCCGGGCGCACCCGATCGAGAATCGTGGGCTCGAGGAAGCCGCCGTCGCGGTGGCCGCCGCACAGCAGGCGCGCGCCCGCGCTCGTGGCCTCGCGAATCCAGCCCTCCGCGCGCCGCGCCGCCGCGTCGTCGATCATCGGCCCGACGTCGGTGGCCTCATCCAGCGGATCGCCCAGCCGCAGCGCCTGCGCCCCCGCCGCCAACCGCTCGCTCATCTCCGCATACACCCGGCGGTGAATCAGCACCCGCTGCGCCGAGATGCAGCTTTGCCCGGCATAGGCGAATCCCGCGCGCACCAGCTTATCCGCCGCCTCCGCCAGGTCGGCGTCGTGGTGGACAATATTCGCGGCGTTGCCGCCCAGCTCCAGCGTCACCCGCTTGCGGCCGGCGCGCGTCTTCAGCCCCCAGCCGACGGCGGCGCTGCCGGTGAAGCTCAGCATCGCCACCCGCTCGTCGGCCAGCATCGCCTCCACCGGCGCCGCGCCGCCGCTGATCACATTCACCGCCCCCGGCGGCCAGTCGCAGCCCAGCGCCAGCTCGCCCAGCCGCAGGGCCGTGAGCGGCGTGCGCGGCGAGGCCTTGATCACGATGGCATTGCCCGCCGCCAGCGCCGGCGCCAGCTTGTGCAGCACCAGGTTGAGCGGAAAATTGAACGGCGTGACGCCCGCGATCAGCCCCAGCGGTACCCGCCGCGTGATCGCCAGCCGCCCCTCGGCGCCGGCCACGACGTCGAGCGGCATCGCTTCCCCACCGATGCGCGTCGCCTCCTCGGCGGCGGTGCGCACCGTCAGCAAGCCCCGGCGCACCTCCGCGCGGGCGTCGCGCAGCGGCTTGCCCGCCTCCTGCGCCATCAGCGCCGCCAGCTCGTCTTGGTTCAGCCGCAGGGCGTTCTCCAGCTCCAGCAGCGCGTCGCGGCGGCGGTGCGCCGGCAGCGCCGCCATCGCGTCCCGCGCCGCCGCGCCGGCGGCGAGCGCGCGCTCGACCTCCAGCGCCGTGGCTTCGCCCGTCCAGCCGACCACGTCGCTGCTGTAGGGCGAGCGCACCGCCACGCGCTTCTCCGGCGCCGCCAGTTCGCCCCCGATCACGAAGCCGTAAGTTCGTTCGGCGGAAGGCTCGGCGAGATCGCTGCGCATGCCTCTAGCATAGGCGCGCCCGCCGCGCCCCGCGCCTGCCGCCGCCTCATCGCCGCCTCGCCCTCCCCGAACCCAAACGCCCAATCCTCCGTGGGGCAGGCATGCTTGCCTGCCGTGCGCCCGCATATCGCGCGTCTCCAATGGCATCGTGCGTTCTGGCTCGCGCGGGTTGCGCTGGTCGTCAGTGCCCAGGCCCGGCGTACACTACCGTGTAGGCGCCGCGGAACGACGCAGCGGCGGGCCGGTCCAACCCATCCGGTCCGGCGGCGCTCTCAATCGAACCACGCGGAGTCCAAGATGCAAGGGAAAGCAAACGTGGCGCGCGCGGCGATGGCGATGGCGGCGCTCGCCGCGCTGTGCGCGGCGGCGCTCGGAAGCGCAGGCGGGCGCTCGCCGGCCGCCGGCGCCGCGGCGCGGCCGCCCGCGCCGTCGCGCGCATTCGAATTCACCTACGCGGTGCACATTCGCGGCATCAAGCCCGGCAGCCGCGTCCGCGTCTGGATTCCTGAAGCCGCCAATACGCCCTCGCAGCGGGTCCGCGTGCTTTCGATCACGGGAACGCTCCCGCTAACGCCGCGCGTCGAACCCGTGAACGGCGATCATATGCTTTACGCCGCCATCCCCCGCGCCGCGATGGGGGAATACCATGCGACCATCGCTTACCGCGTCACCCGCTACCTGCGCGGTGAGCCGCGCGCCGGCGGCGCGCCGCCCGATCCGCCCTCGACGGCCGCGCTCCAGCGCGCGCTCGAACCCAATAAGTTGGTCCCGATTACCGGCATCCCGGCGCAACTGGCGGCACAGGTTGCCGGCGGCCAAACGGGCACCTTGGCCAAGGCGCGCGCCATCTACGACTTTGTTCTGAAGACGATGCGCTACGATAAGTCCGGACAGGGCTGGGGCCGCGGCGACGTTATTTACGCCTGCAACGCCCACCGCGGCAATTGTACCGACTTCCATTCCCTGTTCATCGCCATGGCGCGCTCGCAAAAAATTCCGGCGCGCTTCGAGATCGGTTTCGCCATTCCCACGAACGCGGCGGCGGGGCCGGTGCCCGGCTACCATTGTTGGGCCGACTTTTACCTTCCCGGCCGCGGCTGGATTCCGGTGGATGCCGCCGAGGCGTGGCTCAATCCCGCCGAGCGGTCATTCCTGTTCGGGCATCTCGATTCCGACCGCGTCGAATTTTCCCGCGGCCGCGACCTCGTTCTCAGTCCGCCCCAGGCCGGCCCTCCGCTGAACTATTTCGTGTATCCCTATGTCGAGGTCAACGGCAAACCATATTCAGGCGTGACCGATCGCTTCGCGTATTCGAACCTCGCCAGCTCGCGTCGCGCGATCCGTGCGGCCGGCAAAGGAGCGGGCGAACCGCCCCAGCGGCAATCCGCGCCGCTGCCATCCCCCAACCGGGGGTAGAAACGCGTTGCAAGCGCGTGCGGGGCGCAGCGCCGTTCCCGTCTCGGCAACATTAAGGTGCGGAAACCTTTGTGGCACGATCCGTGTTTGTCGCGTCCCCCCGCAGCTCGCCGCGCCCCTTCCCGCCGCCCGGCGCCCAATCTCCGCAATGCTTCTTGCGCCAGGCAACTCTGGCGAGAGATTCTGAATCCTACTTAGGTAGGGTCGCAGCGGCACGTCCGGCTGCGTTCGTTTTCAGGGCAAAAGCCCCTAAACACGCGCGAGAAACATCGCTCCGGGCGGCGGGGGAAACATCCATGGTTCCCAAACGGCTTGACAATCCTCAAACCGGCGCTTTCGCTATCGGGCTGATTGTGTGTCCCGGCCGCAAAAGGGTCCGCCAGGACAGGAATCCAAGTATCTCTGAGAGTCATGACCGCCCAAAGTCACAGCCGCGAGCCACAGTCCAACGCCGCACCCCCCCCAAAGTGGTGGCACACATTTTTCGGCCTCGGCATCCGGTGTAAGGTCCAGCCCATCAGTGGCTTAGACTCATATCTTCCTGTCCTCTGTTGTGCCAGGCTGGAAGGCCTTCTAAGAGCGTAAGCGGCGGAGAATCGCTTCGGTCGCGGCGGCGGTGCCGAGCGTCCCGCCGACGTCGGCGGTGCACTCGCGCGCGGCGAGCGCGGCAGCCACCGCGGTTTCGATTCGGCCCGCCTCGGCAGTCAAACCGAGATGGTCGAGCATGAGCGCCGCGCTGAGCATGGCGCCCATGGGATTGGCCTGGTCCTTGCCCGCCAGCGCCGGCGCCGAGCCGTGCACCGGCTCGAAGAGCGCCGGCGGACGGCCGGGATTGAAGTTGGCGCTGGCGGCCATCCCCAAGCCGCCTTGCAGCGCGGCGGCGAGGTCGGTGAGGATGTCGCCGAACAAATTATTGGTGACGATCACGTCGAATTGCCGCGGGTCGCGGACCATCTGGTAGGCCATCGCGTCCACATAGAGATGCGCCGCCGCGACCTCCGCGTACTGCGGCTTCAGCTCGGCGAAAACGCGCTGCCATAACCCGCCGGCGTGCGGCATCGCGTTCGATTTGTCGGCCATGTGCAGGCGGCGGCGCGGCCGCGAGCGCGCCAGCTCGAAGCCGAAGCGCAACACGCGCTCCACGCCGCGGCGCGTGTTCAAGTCAATCTCGGTCGCCACTTCCTGCGCCGTGCCGGCCTGGTAGTTGCCGCCCATGCCGACGTACGGGCCCTCGGTGTTCTCGCGAATCACCACGAAGTCCAGCGACGCGCCCGGGATCTCGCGCAACGGACACAGCCGCTCGGCCAGCGGCCGCACGGGCCGGAAATTGACGTACAGATCGAGGCCGAAGCGCGTGCCCAGCAGGATCTCCACCGCATGGCGATTGTCGGGCACGCGCGGATCCCCCACCGCCCCCAGCAATAAGGCGTCATGCTGGCGCAGCGTCTCGAGCCCGTCGCCCGGCATCCCGCGGCCTTCACGCAGGTAACGCTCGGCGCCCCAATCGAGCGCGGTGAACTCCAGCGCGCCCGGCGCCGCCGCTTCCAGCGCCCGCCGCGCGGCGGCGATGACTTCGGGGCCGATGCCGTCGCCGGGAATCAGAGCAATGCGCTTGGCCATGACACGCTCAACGACGGGCAATCATAATCCATTGCCCGCGGGCGGCGGCGCGGAATTCCACCCGGAGATGCCAGCGCGCCAGCCAGGCCGCGGGCGGCAGCGGAGATCGGTGGTGGAAGTAGCGCCCGCTCCAGCGCCGCCAGAACGGGAACCAGCGCAGCAGATTCTCGCGCGGCGCGTATTCCCGCGAATAGAGATAGACCGTTTCGCCCGGCCGGGGTTCGACTCCCGCCCAGCCCGCCGCGGTAAAGTTCGCCACCGGCGCCACGGCCAGCGGATGGCGAACGTAGCCGAGGTCGGGATTGCTCAGCTCCGCCGTCGCCGGCCAGGCGGTGATCACCGGCTCGCCCGTGGCATTGCGCTCGAGGAACGCAGCCGCCTGCCGGTGCAGCCGGATGAACGTCGCATAGGCCAAGTTGTCTTCGTAGGGAAACGGATACGGCGGGTTCACGAACCATCCGGCTACCAGCACCGCCGCGCAGGCCGCGATCGCCAGCCGCGGCCGCGGCAGCCGCGCCAGCCACGGCGCCAGCAGCGCAACGTAGAGCGCCAGCGCCGGCAGCAAGTAGCGCGCCAGCACCGCGCCGCCGACCAGCGCATGGAAAACGAGGTAGGCCGCGATTAGCGCCGCCGCTTCGCGCCGCAGCTCGCGCGCCGGCGGCACCGCCGCGCCGCCGTTCGCCTGCTTGTCATCCGCCGCGGTGCGCCGCCCGCGCCGCCAAGCCCAAAGCGCCAGGATGGTGAGCGCGAACATACCGCCATAGCCCGCAAGCTGCCAGCTATGTAAATAAAGCGCGATCAGGAAGCGCGGCAGCGAAAGCGTGGACTCGAGATTGAAGCCGAGAAATTGGGCGTTGCCCATCCAGTAGCCGGTCGCGGCATGGTAATAGGCGAGCCAGGCGGCAAGCGCCGCCGCGGCCGGCAGATGCGGCGCCGCCGCCCGTGCCAGGCGCCGGAGCCTTGGCGCTCCATCTCCCGCGAGAAAACGCGGCGCAGCTCCCGCCGCGGCGGGAACGCCCGCGTCCGGCCGGGTGCGAGTAAGCTCCCGATAGAGATCGAGGATCGCGAGCGTCGCCGGGACCAGGAGCGCCGTTTCCTTCGTGAGCACCGCGCCGGCGCTGCACGCGACATACGCCCACGGGCGCCGGCGCGCGCGCGCCGCCAGCGCCCAGACGATCCAGGCCGCGGCCGCGAGATCGAGCTGCGCCAGCGTCGCCTGCGCGAAGACCAGCGGGACCACGGCGACGAGCACCCCGGCGGCGGCGCCGGCGCCGGCCGCGTTCGGATACAGCGCCCGCGCCAGCTGCGCCGTCCCCCAGACCAAGGCGGCGGCGAAGATCAGCATCGTCGCCCGCGTGACTAGCGGCGCAAATCCCGCCACCCGCCACGCCAGCGCCAGCGCCGCCATCACCAGCGGCGGATGGCCGTTGGCTAGCGTCGAATGCGGAATCCACCAGCCGTGCCGCAGGAGATCGAGCGCGGCGGGCACGAAATAGCCCGCTTCATCCCAGTAATACGGCAGCCGCAGCAGCGGCGCGTGCGCCGCCAGCAGCGCCAGGTAGATCAATCCCGGCGCCGCGCCGGTCCAAGCGCGGCGGCGCCCGCGCCGCGCCCCGACACCCGGCGCGGTCGAGGATGCCACGAGCGCCACGGCGCCTTACTGCACGCGATCGTTGCCCTGCGCCGGCGTCAGTTGGATCTCGCCAAACGCCTTTTCGTAGTTGGCGACGTGCGTCTGCAAGAGCCCCAGCAACGCCTTCGCCTGCTGCGGGCTGAGGTAAATGCCTTGCACCATATGGATCTCGATCTCGTCGGGAATCTTCTGGTCCATGGTGCCGAATTGGAAAAAGAAGTCCCAGGTGCTCGGCCGCACCTGAACGGAATTGGCGTAGTTGTCGCGGTAATCGGGCCGGACCACGACCTTGATACGCGGCGGCGTCGGGGGCTGGCTCATCTCAGACACCGAGCTTTTTCAGCTCCTCCTGATAGTACTTGCGATACAAAATATCCCACTCGCCGGAACCTTCGAGAATGGACCGCTTCTGCGACGCGATCTTGGCGCGCACGCCGGCGTCGATCTTCTCCTCCGCATGGAGCAGGTCCTCGAGGATCTTGCGCACTTCCAACCGAATCGTGTTGCGATCGTCGGCGAAATGAACTTCGGGATGCTCGGCGAGGCGCTCGACCACGACGTGCGAGAGCTTGTTGACCTTGTCGCGCGACAGCCGCATCAGAGCACCACCTTGTGCTTGCGCACCAGCTCCGCCTTGATCTTCTTGAACGCCTCGGAGTAGGAGGCGCCGAGCCGCTGGAGATCGGCTTCATGCTGCGCCAAGATCGCCCGCGCCTCTTCGTTGATGCGGTCCTCGACGCCCAGTTCTTCGTTCATCGCGGCCAGCACCCACTCCGCCACCGCGCCCAGATTGGGCGCGGAAATGAGATGACGGTCGGCGAGACGATGGGTCACTTCGCGCGCCAAATAGCCGACGTACTCGCGGGATAGATGCATAGCGCCGTGCTTTAGTCTAGCAGCAGGCGGGCGCCGGTCAGGCCCCTCCGCCGCGGCGCACGGCGAAGACGTGCGCGGGACAGACCGCCGGATCGAGCCGCACCCATTGCCGCGGGCCCTGCCAGCGGCCGCGGTAGCCGCCCAACAGGTCGTCGATCTCGAAGCTCTCCTCCGGCCCCAGCCCCAGAGCTTCGAGCGGCAGGTCGACGAAGGCGCTCTGGACGTGGAACGGATCGAGGTTGACGGCGATCAGCAGCAGGTCGCCCGCCGCCGCATCCTGCTTGGCATAGAAGAGAATCTGGTCGTTGTCGGCGGGCAGGAAGCGGACGTCCAAGCGCCAGAGCGCCGGATGCTCGCGGCGAATGCGATTGACGCGGGCAATAACGTCCTTGATGTGGCCGGGGCGGTCCCAGTCCCAAACCTTGTACTCGTACTTTTCCGAGTTGGCGTATTCCTCGGTGCCCGGCAGGGCGCGGTTCTCGCACAGTTCGAAGCCGCTATAGATCCCGTAGCTGGGGCCGAGGGTGGCCGCCAGCGTGAGACGCTGCAGGAAGGCTGGGCGACCGCCGCGCTGCAGGATCTCCGGCAGGATGTCGGGCGTATTCGTGAAAAAGTTAGGCCGGAAGTAATCGCGCCCGGGCCCGTTCGCCAGCTCCTCCAAGTATTCCGTCAGCTCCGACTTGGTGTTGCGCCAGGTGAAGTACGTATAGGACTGGCTGAAGCCGATCTTGGCGAGGTAGTGCATCACTTTCGGCCGCGTGAACGCCTCCGAGAGGAAGATCACCTCCGGATGCCGGGCGCGTACGCGCGCGATCAGCCACTGCCAGAAGGCGAAGGGCTTGGTGTGGGGGTTATCCACGCGAAAAATGCGCACGCCGTGCCCGATCCAGAACTCCACGATCCGCTCGAGTTCGTGCCATAACGCCTCCCATTCGGCGCAGTGGAAATCGAGCGGGTAAATGTCTTCGTACCGCTTCGGCGGGTTCTCGGCGTACTTGATCGAGCCGTCGGGCCGATGAAAGAACCACTCCGGATGCTCGCGCACCCAGGGGTGGTCGGGCGAGCAGTTGATGGCGAAATCGAGCGCGATCTCAAGCCCGTGCGCGGCGGCGGCGGCGGTGAAATGATCGAAGTCGTCCAGCGTGCCGAGCGCCGGTTCGATGGCGTCGTGCCCGCCCGCCTCCGAGCCGATGGCGTACGGACTGCCGGGATCGCCGGCGGCGGCGACGAGCGAGTTATTGCGGCCCTTGCGATGGGTATGGCCGATGGGGTGAATCGGCGTCAGGTAAAGCACGTCGAAGCCCATGGCCTGGATCTCCGGCAGGCGCGCCTCGGCCTCGCGCAGCGTGGCGCTGCGGCCCGGCACCGTGCCCTGCGAGCGCGGGAACATCTCGTACCAGGCGCCGAAGCGCGCGCGCACGCGGTCGCAAACCAGCGGATAAACCCGGGCGCAGCGCGCGGCCGGGGCCAGCGGTGCGCAGGCGCGCGCCAGCGCCGCGGTGTCGTCAGCGAGCAGCAGCTCCGCCGCGGCGCCGCCGGCCGCCACCCTTCGCAGCAACTTCCGCAACTCGGACCGCAACCCGCGCTCCGCCGGGGCTTTGAGGCGGCGCAGCAGCGCCGCCCCTTCCGCCAAATCGCTGGTGATATCTTGGCCGGCTTGGCGCTTGCGCAACGTGTCGCGACGCCAGGTCTCGAACACCTCGACCCAGGCCTCGATCGTGAACTCGTAATCGCCCACGCGCTCCAGCCGCATCTCGCCCCGCCAGCGATCGTTGCCGAGCGGATGCATGGGCGCGCTCTGCCATTTCCGCTCGCCGTCGCCGCTCACCGGCCGATAGAGCAAGCGCGCTGCCAGCACGTCGTGACCTTCTTTGAAGATATCGGCGTTGACCACGACCAGATCGCCCATTTCCCGCTTGACCGGAAAGCGCCCGTCATCCACCGCCGGCGCTACAGCTTCGATCACGATGCCGGCGCTGGCATGGGGAGCGCGCTGCGAGCGGCGGCGCGCGGGGCGTTTGGTCACGGCGGGGGCGGGCATGTATCTAATCTACCTGCGGCGGCGCGCGGCGCGCAGCCCAAGCGGCCGCTTCCACCGCCACCGCGAAACGCGGGCGGCGCGGGGTATCATGAACCAGGTCGCACTCGACTCGCGGAGGAATGGCCGGCATGGTGCGCAGTCCGCTGCTGCAAGAAGTCACGTCGCTCGAAGGCCGCCGCTTTGTCGTCGTTTCCAATCGCCAGCCTTTTTCCCACGTGCGCCGCGACGGCGAAGTCCGCGTGGAAAAGCCGCCCAGCGGCTTGACGCTGGCGCTCGAGCCCATTGTCCAAGCGACGCGCGGGACCTGGATTGCCGCCTCCAGCGGCGACGCCGACCGCGAGTTCGTGGACCGGCGCGGCCATGTCCTGCAAAACCCGCCCGATGTGCAGTACAAGCTGCGCCGGCTCTTTCTGCCGGCCAAATTGAACGAGGACTTCTACACCGGCTTCGCCAATTCGGCGCTCTGGCCGCTATGCCATATCGCCTACCACAAGCCGCGCTTCGAGGAACACTGGTGGCGCGCCTACGTGCGCGCGAACGAGCTGTTCGCCGAAGCGGTGGCGGATGAAATCGGCGATCGCCCCGCCATTGTCTTCATCCAAGATTTCCAACTGGCGCTGCTGCCGCGGCTGCTGCGGCAGCGCTGCCCGCGGGCGCTGATCGCGCAATTTTGGCACATTCCCTGGCCCAACCCCGAGGCCTTCCGCATCTGCCCGTGGCGCAAGGAGTTGCTGGAAGGGCTGCTCGGCAACCACCTGCTCGGCTTCCACCTGCCCTATCACTGCAACAACTTTCTTTACACCGTGGACCGTGAGTTGCAGGCGCGATTGGACCGCGAGCGCAACCGCGTAGTGCTGGAGGAGCGGGCGACGGCGGTGGCGGCCTTTCCTTTGAGCGTGGATTTTCGCCGCATTCGCGAGAGTGTGCTGGGGGCGGAGGCCCAGCGGGAAGCGGCGCGCCTCCGCGAGCTGCATGGCCGCGGCCGCAAGCTGGTGCTGAGCGTGGAGCGGCTCGACTATTCCAAGGGCATTCTGGAGCGCATCGAGGCGATCCAGCGCCTCTTTGAGCGCTATCCAGCGCTGCGCGAGACCGTGAGCTTCGTGCAAATCGCCACCCCCAGCCGCACTACCGTGCGCGCCTATCGCGATTACGCAGCGGCGGTGGAGCGGGCCGTCGCCCGCGTCAACGCCAACTTGGCCGGCAACGGCTGGACGCCGATCAAGCCGATGCACACCTATCTCGAGCCCGAGAAGGTCTGGATCTGGTATAACGCCGCCGACGCCCTGATCGTGAGCTCGCTGCACGACGGCATGAACCTGGTCAGCAAGGAATACGTGGCGGCGGCGCCCGACGACGGTGTGCTGCTGCTGAGCGAATTCACGGGCGCCGCGCGCGATCTCGACGAGGCGGTTTCGATCAACCCCTACGCCACTGACGGCTTTGCCGACGCCATTGCTATGTCGTTGAGCATGCCCGAATCCGAGCGGCGCGAACGCATGCGGCGCTTGCGCTGGCGCGTCTCCAATTACGATGTCGGCGCCTGGGCCCGTGACATTCTGCGGGTAATTCGCCAACATGATTTCGATGCCCATCGTCCCGCACCTGTGGGCGGCCTCGCCGAAGGCCAATTTCCCTCGCGTGGATTGGCGGCGGAAGCTGGCTGGCGCCCGGCGCGTGCTCGTCGCCACTGATTTCGACGGCACGCTGGCGGAGATCGTGCCCGAACCCGATGCCGCCACCCCCGTGCCGGGCGCGCAAGCGGCGCTGACGGCGTTGGCGGCCGCGGCGTCCTTCGAGGTCGCCATTGTCAGCGGGCGATCGCTCGCCGATCTTGTGGCGCGCTGCCCGGTGCCCGGCGCATGGTATCTCGGCGGGCACGGCAATGAAATCTTGCCGCCCGCGCGGCCTCCCTCCGCCCAGGAGGCCGATCTGACGGCGGCGCGCAACCGCGAGGCCGCAGAACGCCGCGGCGACGGGCCGCAGCGGGTTGCGCGGCTGGCCGAGGAATTGCGGCCCATGCTGGCGCGCTGGCCGGGCACGTGGCTGGAAGTGAAGCCGTGGTCGGTGGGCGTGCATTACCGGCGCGCGCCGCAATGGGAATCGGCGGTGCTGGCCTACGCAGCCGATTTGGCGGGGCAGCGCGGATTTCGCCTGGTGCCCGGCAATTGCATTGCCGAGCTGCTGCCCAGCACCGCGGACAACAAGGGCCAAGCGCTGCTCGGGCTGCGGGCCCGGCTCCGTTGTGACCTGGCGGTTTATTTCGGCGACGAGGCCACCGACGAAGACGTCTTTGCCTTGGCCGACGATCGTTTGGTCGGCGTCCATGTCGGCCCGCCCTCGCCAGCGCAGCGGGATGGATGGGACGACCGCCCCACTGCGGCGGCGTTCTGGCTGGCGTCGCCGCAAGAGGTGGTGGCCTGTCTCCAATGTTTGCCGGCGTGCGCCGGCCAGCCGGCCGCCCCGCAGCCGTAAGCGCGGGTGGGATTGCGCGGGATGCCGTCGCCACTGACTCTCATTCGCGCGACCATGGCGCGGCACCACATGAGCGCGCCGGGCGATCGCATCGGCGTCGCCGTATCCGGCGGGGGTGATTCCTTGGCCCTGCTGCTGGCCTTGCACGAGCTGGCGCCGGCCTTGGGCCTGCAACTCTCGGTTCTGCACCTTGATCACCGGCTGCGGCCCGATTCAGGGGAAGATGCGGCGTTCGTGGGCGAGTGGGCGGCTCGCCTGGGCTTGCCATTTTCCCTGCGCCGCGCCGATGAGTTACCCTCCGCGCGCGGCAACCGCGAGCAGGCGGCACGGCGGGTGCGGCTGGAGTTCTTCCAGGCCTATCTCGAGGCCGGGGAAGCCGACAGCGTGGCCACCGCCCACACCGCCGACGATCAGGCGGAAACGGTGCTGTTTCGCTTGCTGCGCGGCAGCGGCACGCGCGGCCTCGCCGCAATTTGGCCGGTGGCGCGCCTGGGGCCGGGGCGCCTCTTGCGTCCCGCGATCGATTGCCGGCGCGGATCGTTGCGGCAATGGCTGACCGCCCAGGGCGTGCGCTGGCGCGAGGACGCGAGCAACCTAGACCCATCGTTGCGCCGCAACCGCATTCGCCACTGCTTGTTGCCGCAGTTGGAGCGAGAATATAACCCCAACGTGGCCGGCGTCCTGGCGCGTCTCGCCACCCTGGCGCGCGAGGAGGAGGAATACTGGCGCCAGCAGATCGAAGTGCTTGCCTCCCGCTTTTGGCGGCCTTGCGCCGGCGGTGTGGAGGGCTCCACGGCGGAGCTGGCGGCCCTGCCCGCCGCCCTGGCACGGAGGCTCCTGCGCGCGGGCCTGGAGCGGGTCAAAGGCGACCTGCGGCGGCTGGATTTTCCGCTCATCGAAGCGGTGCTCGAGCAAGCCCGCACCGTGGCGACTGGATCGGTCAAGTCCGTGAGCCTACCGGGGTTAACTCTTGTGGTGGGGCCGAAACTCACGATGATCCGCCGTGCCAACAGTACGCTATAATGGCTCGAAGGGCCTATCTCCGCTGAAGCCGGAATGACGCTCCGAGCCTGCCGAGGCCGGAACCTGGGCGAAGTCCGAACATCTAATTGAGTACACCGGGAACCGTCGGATCACGAGATTAGACGCTTGAATTCCACCATCAAAACCGTGGTGCTATGGGTGGTCATGATCGCCGCCGCGGCCCTCCTGTGGCAAATGATGCGCACCGGGGTGGGCGAAGCGCGCGAGCAGAACGTGAACTTCTCCGAGTTCATGGCCGACGCGCAGAGCGGCAAGATCGCCGACGTCACGATCAACGCCGATCAAGTCCACGGCGATTTCAAAGATCACCAAAAGTTCACGACTACGATTCCGAGCAATTATCCCGACCTCTACAAGGTGCTGAATGACAAGGGCGTGTCGGTGACGATCAAGCCGGCGTCGAGCACCTCTTGGACGGTGATTTTTTGGGATTCGGTCCCGTTCCTGTTGATCATCGCCCTATGGATTTTCTTCATGCGGCAGATGCAGACGGGCGGGAACAAAGCGCTGTCGTTCGGCAAGAGCCGCGCGCGATTGCTTTCCACGCAGCAGAAGAAGGTCACGTTCAAGGACGTCGCTGGCGTGGATGAAGCCAAGGAAGAATTGCGCGAAATCATCGACTTTTTGAAGGAACCCCAGAAGTTTCAGAAGCTTGGGGGCCGCATTCCCAAAGGAGTCCTTCTGGTCGGGCCGCCCGGTACGGGCAAGACGCTGCTGGCGCGGGCCATCGCGGGGGAAGCGAACGTTCCCTTCTTTTCCATCTCCGGCTCGGATTTCGTGGAAATGTTCGTCGGCGTGGGCGCAAGCCGCGTGCGGGATCTTTTCGAGCAGGGCAAGAAGAACGCCCCCTGCATCATCTTCATCGACGAGATCGACGCCGTGGGCCGCCATCGTGGGGCCGGGCTGGGCGGCGGGCACGATGAGCGCGAACAGACGCTGAACCAATTGCTGGTAGAGATGGATGGATTCGAAAGCAACGAGGGCGTAATCCTTGTCGCCGCCACCAACCGGCCGGATGTGCTCGATCCAGCCCTGCTGCGGCCGGGCCGCTTCGACCGGCGCGTCGTAGTGCCGAGGCCCGATGTCAAAGGGCGGGAAGACATCCTGCGGGTGCATGCGCGCAAGATTCCCTTGGCGGAGGACGTGGATCTGACGGTGCTCGCGCGCGGCACGCCCGGATTCAGCGGCGCCGACCTGGCCAATTTGGTCAACGAAGCCGCGCTCAACGCAGCGCGGCATAACCGCAAGACGGTCACGATGGGCGACTTTGAAGGCGCCAAGGACAAGGTGCTGATGGGCGCCGAGCGGCGCTCGCTGATGATCTCCGACGAGGAGAAGCGCAATACCGCCTATCACGAAGCCGGCCACGCCCTGGTCGCGGCGATGGTCCCGAACGCGGATCCTCTGCACAAAGTCACCATCATCCCGCGCGGCATGGCGCTGGGCGTGACCATGCAGTTGCCCACCGACGATAAGCACACCTATTCGCGCGAGTACCTGGAAGCGCGGCTGGCAGTCATGATGGGCGGCCGTGTGGCGGAAGAGCTGTACATGCATCAAATGACCACCGGCGCCGGTAACGACATCGAGCAGGCGACCGATATGGCGCGCAAGATGGTCTGCGAGTGGGGCATGAGCGAGTTGGGGCCGCTCACCTTCGGCAAGAAGGAAGAACAGATTTTCTTAGGACGGGAGATCGCCCAGCACCGTGATTTTTCCGAGGACACCGCCATTCGCATCGACCAGGAGGTGCGGCGGTTGGTGATGCAGGGCTACGAGAAGGCAAAGGAAATCCTCTTGGCGCATGGCGACGCGTTGCAGCGCCTAGCCGACGCCCTGCTGGAACGCGAATCCCTCGACGCCAACGAGATCAAGTTGGTGATCGAAGGCAAGGCCTTGCCGCCGCTGACTCGTCCGGAGCCCAGCGAACCTCCGCCGGCAGGCGGCAAGCCGCAAGAAGTGCTTCGTCCCGAGCCGGGACGTACGCCCGGCATTGCCCCTCCGCAGCCTGCTTAAACCGCCGATCAGCCGCATTCCTGCGCGCGCGCCCGCGATAGGGCCCGTGGTCATTGCGCGCTTTTCGCTGAGCGCACCGGACGGACGCGTGGCTCGTCCGCTCCGCTCCGGGTTGCACGGCTGGCGGTCGGCCGGCTCGATTCAGACTCCTACGCGATTCAACGGCAGGACGCGGGGCGATCCCGCGGCATCGCAGCCTGTAGTCCTGGCTAGCGGAGCCTCGCGCTCTGGCGCTCGGCAAGAATCTGGCGCGCGTGCTGCTCGAGCGCCTCGGCTTGCGGCAATAGCGCCAGCGCCTTCTGCACCTCGGGATCGTGGCTGAGCAGCACCTCCAGGCCTTGATTCTGCCCGTAGAGGCTGGTGATGATCTTCGATCCCGCTTCCAGCTTGATCCACTCGGCGTTGGCTTTCAGGTCTTCGGCCGTGTACGGAATGTGCTGGGTGGCGAGGAATTTGGCGAAGTCTTGGACGATTTCATCGCCGGGCTGCCAATCGCGGGGCACCGACTCGTGGCGCGCAAGGTAATAGTCGGCGAAGTCCAAGAACGCGTTGCGATCGAGCACATTGTTCTGAAAATCGTTGGCCCCGAGGAATTCTTCGCCCGTGAACTCCTGCAAATACACCGGCGGCAGCTTGACGTCGGGCGTGATGCCGCCGCCGCCGTAAACCGTTCGCCCGCTGTCGGTGAGCCGGACCTCGCGATGGTCATTGGGGGGCTGGCTGCGCGCCCAATAATAGTCGTAGAGCGAGAGTCCCTCGTAAGGCCGCTGGATCAAGCGGCCGCTGGGCGTGTAGTAATGGGCGGAAGTGAGCGCCAAACCGGTGTCGTCGCCCAGCGTATAGACCCGTTGCACCAAGCCCTTGCCGAACGTGGTCTGACCGACGATCAGGCCGCGGTCGTGGTCTTGAATCGCACCCGATACGATTTCCGACGCGCTAGCGGTGAAATTGTTCACCAGGACGACGAGCGGGAAGTCGGCGCCGCCGTTGCCGCGCGTGGCATAGTAGCGCTGCTCGGGCGAATTGCGCCCGCGATGGCTCACGATCAACTGGCCGCGCGCCAGGAATTGATCGGCGATTTCGACCGCCTGGCTGAGCAAGCCGCCGGGATTGCTGCGCAAATCCAGAACCAGCCCGCGAATGTGGTGCTCGCCGCCGTACTGCTGGATGATGTCGTGAATCTCATCGGCGCTGGTCTCCATGAATTGCGACAGATGGATGTACACGACACCGGGCGCGAGCTGATAGGTACAATCCACGCTCTTGTGATGGACTTCGGCGCGCACCAAGGAGAACTGCAGCGGCTTGGGATGCCCCGTGCGGAGAACTTGCAGGTGAACCGTCGTGCCCGCCGGCCCCTTGAGCATGCCGGCCACGCGATCCAAAGCCGAATCGAGCGGCAAACCCAGCGCCGAGACGCCATCGACGGCATAGATGATGTCGCCCGGCCGCAAGCCGGCCCGGTAAGCGGGCGTGCCCTCGAACGGCATTTGCACCATCACGCGATCGCCGCGCAGAACGATCGTCATGCCCACGCCATAGTAATGTCCGCTCTGATCCTCGCGCATGCGGGCGAACTGGCTGGGATCGTAAAAACTCGAATGCGGGTCCAAGGTGCGCAACATGCCCGGGATCGCACCGTCGTAGATGGCGTGATCGGGATTGAGCGGCACCGCGTAATTGCTTTGAACCAAGGCGTAAACCCGCGCGAAATCGCGCAGATCGGCGCGAATTTGGTCGTCGCCGTTCGGGCCACTCTGACGTGCCGCCACTTGCGGGCCGTAGATGCCGCCGAGAATCGCGCAAACCGCGAGCACCAGCGGAACTAAGAGCAGGCTGCGAAGCTTGGTCATGAGAAAACCGGTTTACTGGCAGTATAACAGGGCATTTTCGCCTGGAAACGGGGCCGCCCTGGAGGGGTGATCTTCACTCCGAAGGCCTGCCTTAGCTCTTCGGTTGCCAGGCAAATGGCTCGCGAGAGCCGCCTGGCAGCGGCCTGGCTTCGCCCGCCCCGCCGCGGCGCGACCCTATCCCTGGAGCGGCTGCGAGTTGCCGTGACCTGGCCGTAGTGGTCTATGATCAAAGCAGGCGTTCCGGCATGAGCTTCGGCGAGCTGATCTTCCTCTTCGTGCTGGCTCTTCTCGTCTTTGGGCCGCGCAAGCTGCCTGAAATCGCGCGGCTCGTCGGCAAGACCATGGCCGAGTTGCGGCGCGCCAGCAACGAGTTTCGCTTCTCCCTGGAAGAGGAGATTCGCAATGCGGAGCTGCAGGAACAAGCCCGCAAATCCGACGTGACCTTCACGCCCACGCCCGCCGTGCCGCCATTACCGGCGCTCGAAGCCGCGGAATCGGAAGCTAACGCCTCCCTGCCAGGCGAGGAAGCGCCCGCGGGCGAAAGCGCAAGCGCGCCCCCGGGCGGCGTCCCGGGCACCGTGGCCGCGCCCTCCGAGCCCTGGCCCGGCGCAACCGAATTCAAGGACTGACGCCGCAGCCGCGGCCGAAACCCATTGTCCATGTCCCCCGAAGAGGTCCAAACCCCGGCGACTCCGGAAACGCAGCATGAAGTGCTCGGCGGGACGATGTCGTTCCTCGAGCACCTCGAAGAGCTGCGGCGGCGCATCTTCCTGGCGGCCGTCGGCGTCATCGTCGGCTTTTGCCTCTGCTTCGCCTACGCCGATCGAATCTATGGCTTCATGGAGAAGCCGCTGTTGAAAGCGTTTGCGGCTCATGGCATGGCCGGGCAGAAGCTCGGGTACCTCAATCCGATCGACCCCTTCAATCTCTACATCAAGCTGGCGCTGATCGCGGGGCTGTTCCTGGCCTCGCCCTGGGTGCTCTACCAGGTGTGGCTTTTTATTTCCCCGGGTCTCTACAAGCGGGAGCGGCGATATGTGGTGCCGTTCGTGCTCTGCACCTCGGCGCTGTTCATTATCGGCGGGGTGTTCGCCTACCGCTACGCGTTTCCGATCGCCCTGGACTTTTTGGTCGGCTACGCGCACCGGTTTCAGCCTTTCGTCACCATCAACGAATACTTCGATTTGTTCGCGACGGTGATTCTAGGATTAGGGTTGGTTTTCGAGCTGCCCACGCTGATTTTCTTTCTTTCGCTGCTCGGAATCGTGAACGCGCGCTTCTTGCTGCGCAATTTCCGCTATGCGGTGCTGGCGATTTTCGTCGTGGCGGCAGTGATTACGCCTACGGCCGACATCACCACGATGCTGGTGTTCGCCACGCCGATGCTGCTGCTCTATGGGGTGAGCATTGGCGTCGCCTACGTTTTCGGCAAGGACCGCCGCGAACGGCGGCGGCAAAAGAAGGCTGCGGCGGAAACGGCTTGAGCGGGTGAAACTCAAGGTCCTTATCGCGTTGGCGCAGTCGTTGGGGCTGGCGGGCGTGTTCGGCCTGGCCTTCTTCGACAGTTCCCTGCTGTTTGCGCTGCCCGGCATCAACGATCTGGTCCTGATCCTATTCGTCGCCAGTAAAGCGAGCTGGGAGTGGGCGGTGTCGTCGGCATTGCTGGCGACGCTGGGTTCGGTGCTGGGAGCAAGGCTCACCTATCGCCTCGGCAACAAGAGCGGCGGCGAGTTGTTGAAACGGCGCCTGCCGGAAGCGCTGCGGGGCCGGGTCCTGCGCTGGACGCAGCGCTTCGGCGCCTTGCCGGTCGGGATCGCCGCCGTGCTGCCGCCGCCGTTTCCTTACGCTCCCTTCGTGATCTCGGCGGGCGTAATCGACGTTCCGCGCAATCGCTTCAGCATCTCCGTCGGCATCGGCCGCGGGATTCGCTACTTCGTGGAAACGGAGTTGGCGATGCTGCTCGGCCGCCGGTTGGTGCGCCATCTTGATGCGATCTACTGGAATGCGCTGAAAGGCGTCGCCATCGGCATCGCGGTCCTCGTCGCCCTTTGGTTGCTTTTCCGCTTCCTGCATCGGCGCCCGGCCGACCGGTTGACCATCACGGGCGATTAGTTCGGCCAGCCACGCCGAAGGGGAAGGCCCGGCCGGACGCGGCGTTAGCCCTGCGCCTCGAGCAGGGCCAGAGTTTCCAGGGTGACGGCGCCGACGATTTGAAAGCTGCGCGGGCTGAGCTTATCCATCGTGTCCTGCGGCGTGTGCCAGTACTTGTAAGTGAGATCGATCAGATCCACCGAAGGAATGCCGACCTGCAAAAACGCCTGATGGTCGTCGTCGATGGCGCCCGAGATCTGGAAGACCGAGGCCGAGTAGCCCAGCCGCCGGGCCGCCGAGGCCACGAAATCCTGAAGCCAGGGCGTCGAGTTCGTATCGCGCTCGAGCTGTACACCCTTGTTGCCGATCATGTCGAGCAAGATCAGGCCGCGAATGCGCGGGACCAGCCCCTCGGCGGCGAATTTCTGCGCGAGATGGCGGCTGCCGTAGCGGCTGTCGGTATCCGTCCATTCCTTGTTGACGGCCTCTTCGCCATCGAGAAAGACGAGCCAGATCGGCGATTGGGGCGGTTGCTCTTTGAGCACATCCGCCAGCGCCAGGAGCAGGCCCGTGCTCGAGCCCCCATCGTCGGCGCCCACGAAGCGCGGCAGGAACTTGGTGTCATAGTGACTGGCCACGATCCAGATGCCGCCTGCTTTCGGGCCGAATTTGGCGATGATGTTGTGCTCGGGCAAGGGGCCGCGCGGAGTGGCGGCGGTGAAGCGGTCGGACTCGATCTCCGCGCCGTCGCGCCGCAGGCGGTCGAGGATGAACGTTTCCATGCGCCGGTGCGCCGCGGAGCCGGGCGGCCGCGGACCCAAGGCCACGAGATCGCGGGTGTATTCGTAGCCGCGCTGGCCCAGCCAGGCGGGCGCGCGCAGGCGGGCGAAGGCCGGCGCGCTCGCCGAGAGCGAAGCGCCGAGAGCGAGCACAGCCGGCCAGAGGAACAGCGAAGCGCGGGCGCCCATGCCTTCATGCTAACAGGCCAAGTTCCTCGCCGCCGGCGGGAAGCTGAGCCCATGCAGGCCCGGGTCTGCGCACTGCCCCGCGCAAGGCGCTCGCCGGCGCTGCTATAGTGCCTGATTCCACATGTTCCTCACCTGGGTCGATTGGGCGGCGATCGCCGGCTATCTGCTGATCAACTTAGCCATCGGCGTTTACTACCGCCGCCGCGCCGCCCGCGGCACGGAGGAATTCTTCATCTCCGGGAGAGAAGTGAGCTGGTGGCTCGCGGGCACATCCATGGTGGCCACCACGTTCGCCGCGGATACGCCGCTTCTGGTCAGCGGTCTGGTCGCGAAGAACGGCATCGCCGGCAATTGGCTTTGGTGGTCGCTCTGCCTGAGCGGGATGATGACGGTCTTTTTCTTCGCCCGTTATTGGCGGCGCGCGGAAATCCTCACCGACGTCGAGCTGAGCGAGTTGCGCTACGGCGGACGGCCCGCGGCATTTTTGCGCGGTTTCCGCGCGCTCTACCTCGGCATTCTGATGAACGTCTTGATTCTGGGCTGGGTCACTAAGGCGATGGTGGACATCATCGTGGTCCTGCTCGGCGATGCCATCGCGCAAGGCAAGGTGCTGACGCTCTCGATCGGCGGCCATGTGATTGCGCATTATGCCTTCGGACCACCGGCGCGAACCGCGCTGCTGATCTGCGTCTTGTTGCTGATTCCCTTTACCGGGCTTTACACCTTCATCGGCGGCCTGTGGGGCGTGCTGGTGACGGACCTGTTCCAGTTCATCTTGAAGATGGCGATGATCGTGGTGCTGGCATGGGTGGCCGTGGCGAAGCTGGGCGGCATGCGTGCGCTCGAAGTCCGGCTCGATATCGTCGGCCGGGCGATGCGGCAGTCGGGAGCGACGACCGGACCGCTGCTGGCGTTTTTGCCGTCGTTTCACATGGGTTGGGCGTCCAACGCGGTTTGGACGCTGCCGGCGATCACGTTCGCGCTGTACCTCGGCGTGCAATGGTGGGCGAGCTGGTATCCCGGAGCCGAGCCCGGCGGCGGCGGCTACGTGGCGCAGCGCATGTTCAGCGCCAAGGATGAAAAAAACTCGCTGGGCGCCACGCTTTGGTTCAACATCGCCCATTACGCGCTGCGGCCCTGGCCCTGGATCATCACGGGCTTGGTCGCGATCGCCGTCTACTCGCCCCACGGCGGCCTGGCGCCAAGCGCGGCTTTCGCCGCCCAGCCCGAGCAGGGCTACGTGATGGTGCTGCGCGATTTCCTGCCCCCTGCCTTGCGCGGCATCATGGTCGCGGCGTTCCTGGCCGCGTACATGTCCACGATCGGCACGCAGCTCAATTGGGGCGCCTCCTACATCATCAATGATTTTTATCGCCGGTTCCTCAGGCGCGGGGCGGGCGAGCGGCATTACGTTTTCGCCGGCCAAGTCGCCATCGTGCTGCTGGTGATTTTGACCGGCATCGCGACCGCGCACATCGCTTCGATCGAATCGGCATGGGAGTTGCTGCTGGGACTCGGCGCGGGCACCGGTGGCGTTTATTTGCTGCGTTGGTACTGGTGGCGCATCAATGCCTGGAGCGAAATTTCGGCCATGATCGGCGCGTTTGCTGTGACCGTCTACCTGCATCCCGAATGGCTGCCGGCGGCGCTGCGCGCCGGCATCCCCGACGGCCTGCGCGTTACGATCTCGGGCTCGGACTCGGTAGTCTTCGCGACCACGGCGTTGATCACGGCCGGGATCACGACGCTTGTCTGGATCGCGGCGACGGTGTTGACCCGGCCCGAAGCCGACGGCAAGCTGCTCGCGTTCTACCGTCGCGTGCGGCCGTCGGCGCTCGGCTGGAAGCGTATCGCCCGGCAGGCGCCGGAAGTGACTCCAGTGCGCGATCTCGGCGCGAACACCCTCGACTGGATTCTGGGCTGTGCGCTGGTTTACGGCGCACTGTTCGGCATCGGCAAGCTGGTATTGGAGCAATGGGTAGCGGGAGCCGGGCTTTGTGCGATCGCGGCGCTTTCCGGCGCGCTGATCTATTGGCATCGTTCCCGCCGCGGCTGGGAAACGCTCTCCGGGCGGACGGCCGGGGCTGGCTCCGAGGCGTAGGGTTCGCCGCGGCCGGCCCAAGATGACTCGGTGCCTTTACCGAGTTCCGCGAGAATCCGATTAGGGTCGGCAGGTCCCGCACGCCGGCCTGCCGTGTGAGCCGCCTGAAGTTGTCAGCGCGGCAGCGCTGGCGCGGGACGCCTCTTCCCTGTACCCGCGCGGTGCGCAGCGTGGATGGCGCGCGGCGGCTACGCGATGCAGGCCGGCGGTTGTAAGTCCGTGTGATACGATACGGGCGCCATGACTCAACTGACAAGGCGGCAATTCGCGGGCGGATTGGCGGCGGGCGCGGCGGCCGTGCTCGCGGCGCCGGCGTGGGCGGCGGCGCGGCACTTTGCGGGACCCTACGGCGTCCAGATGTACAGCATTCGCGATGGTATGCAACACGACCCCGCGCAAGCGCTGGCGATGGTGCGCGGCATCGGCTACATCGAAATCGAGGCCTGGCAGCCGCAAGGCGTCAACGCACGCCAACTCAAGCCGCTGCTGGCCGCGGCCGGCCTCAAGGCGACCGGCATGCACACCGTCTATCGGGCCCTGGACCAGCAGATGCCCAGCTTGATCGAAAACGCCCAGGCGCTGGGCGCGGGTTGGGTCGTGTGCGCCTGGGTGGACGACAACTTGCGCCGTACCGCCGACGACTACCGGCGTCTGGCCGATGCTTTCAACCGCTTCGGCGAGCAGTTGCATGCCGCCGGGCTGCGGCTCGGCTATCACAATCACACGGTCGAGTTCGTACGCTTCGGCGGCGAACCGGCCCTCGATCTGCTGATCCAGCGCACCAACCCCGAGCGTGTCTGGTTCGAGTTGGATATCGGCCATTGCCGGCGCGCGGGCGCGCGGCCGGTGAGCTACTTGCACCGCTACGCTCGTCGCATCAAGCTGCTGCATTTGAAGGATGTCCGGCCCAAGCCCGGCATCGCACATCCCACTGAAAACGACTACGAAGATGTGCCGATCGGCACGGGAATCATCGACATTCCGGCGGTGCTGCGGGCTGCCGCAGCCAATCACGTGGAACGCTACTATGTCGAAGAGGAAGCGGGGCAAGTGCGCCGGCGGCTGACCGAAGATTACCAATACCTGCGCCAAGTCACTTTTTGAACGGCTCGAGCGCTGCGTCCGGGTCAGATTACGGCGCTTGGCCGCCAGAGGATCCCGGCGCCGATGCTGCCGCGCGTGCACGTCCGGACGGGGCCGGTTGGCGTTCGCCGCGGGCGAGCAAGATCAGCGCTGGCCACAACAGCACAACGGCGATGGCGAAAAAGACGAAGCCGCCCTCGTGGTGCAGCCTGCCGTAAAGGAAGCCTGGGTTGACGTAGAGCGACAGCAGCGTAAGCGTGACGATGCGCACGCCGTTCTTGAACACCGAAAGCGGGATGGCAATCAGCACCAAGAGCGCGCGCCGTCCGGGTGACTGCAGGCTCAAGTACCCGGCAAGCAGTGCGGTAATCGCCAAGGCTTCGGAGGAACGAATGCTGCTGCACTCCTTAGCAACGCGAATCGTGACACCAGGCAGAGCCAAGACAAAGCCCTCCCGATACACCGGCACACGCACTATATGAAACATTACGACACAGAGCCAGGTCGAACCGGCTTGCAGCCACACGATCAAGCGATTGACGCTGCTTAAGGGCAGCGGCGCGAAAAGAAAGCAAAAGAGCAGCGGAAAGAGCGCGGCACGAGCCGCCCGCCGGCCATAGCATCCGTAGAATCCTGCGGTCCAGACCAAGGCTACGCCGAGGCCCAGCAAAGTACTTCCATAACCGGCGTCGAGCCTGAAACCTATAAGGATGAGGGCGGCTCCCGCCAGAACGCCGACCGCCGCACCCCGCCAGGCCGGTTGCGCCGAAATGAAGATCTCGGCGCGCCGCAAATAGATGAGCCATGCGGCGATGAAGGGGATCAGCACTATGTACGAGCACCAGTCCTCGCCGAGCGAGAGCCGCACCAGGCGCAATAGCGCCGGCAGCATCGCAAGATTCGCGACCAGCCAAAACCCGAAGTAAGCCAAGTGGCGGCGGCTCAATGCGTTAGGCGCATGCGTCGCGAAACCGGCGGGATTGGCCACATTAGACATTGGCACTAGGATAGGGGCAAATCATCGTGTTTCGCCGCGAGGTCCTCTTGCAAGCGTTGGGCCTCGCGGCCTGGCGGCTCGCCGCTTGTCCTCGTGAGCGGCACTAAAGACCAGCCGCGGACAGGCAGCGGCGACTGCGCCAATTCCCTGCTCCTGCCGAGTTCTTTTGACTCCCAGCGCCCTGTCACCATGGGAGCACTATGCGCCACGATACGATGGTTCGGAATGGTTGGCGCCGCTGGGCAGCGAGTGCGATCTTAATCCTGGGCACCGCGTTTGCCATCGGCTGCGGGGGCACCTCCTCGATCAGTTCCAGCCCTGCTCCGCAACCGCCACCGCCCAGCAGCTCGCACAGCGTGGTGCTGAACTGGACGGCGAGCGCGTCGCAGGCGGCCGGCTATAACGTCTATCGCAGCCAAACCTCGGGCGGGCCCTATTCGTTGGTCAACTCGACGCCCGTCACCCAAACGACGTTCACCGACAGCAAGGTGCAAGCCAGTCAAACGTACTACTACGTGACTACGGCGGTGGACTCGCAGGGCGTGGAAAGTGCTTATTCTAATCAGGTTACGGTGAGTATTCCGGCAAACTGATCCCTCCGGCCGCGCCCGCTTCGGGCGCACGAGAATACTAAATCCAGGCTTCCCGCGACGGAAAATGTTTTCCCGTTTGGGCAAGGGTTTTTCCCTAACCGGGGGGACACAATTCGTCACCTCCCCTGGCCACATCCGCAACTGCTTGCATTTGTGATTTCTCATCTTGCGAAATCGCTCCCGAACGAAGGGAGGGGTTTGGCCCTGAAGCTGCTCCTAAGGACAGAGTCATGGCCAGGGAAATCCTTGATCCCCCGCTGATTACCTCCGAACTCCCCCCGCAAGAGGTCATCTTTGGCAGCACCCCGGCGATGCAAATCGTGCGGCAGACGGTGGCCAAGGCCGCCGGCGCGAACATCCCGGTGCTGATCCGTGGGGAGAGCGGCACGGGCAAAGAACTGATCGCCACGCTGCTGCACGGCCTCTCGCCGTGGGCTGCGGGCCCCTTCGTCCGAGTGAACTGTCCCGCGATTCCCGGCACGCTGGTGGAGAGCGAGCTGTTCGGCTTCGAGAAGGGCGCGTTTACCGGTGCCATGCTCTCCAAGCCGGGACGGGTGGAGATGGCCGACGGCGGGACGCTGTTTTTGGACGAGATCGGCGACCTCGATCCGATGCTGCAGGCGAAGCTGCTGCGCCTGCTGCAAGATGGGCAATTCAACCGCATCGGCTCGCATCAAGACCGGCAGTTGAACGTGCGGGTGGTGTGCGCCACCAACCGCCATCTGGAAGAAGAAATGGCGGCGGGGGGGTTCCGCCGCGATCTGTTCTATCGCATCAACGCCGTCACGGTGGCGCTCGTGCCCCTGCGCGAGCGCAGCGACGATATTCCCTGCCTGGTCGAGTATTTCTTGATGCATTACAGCCGCAAATACGGGCGCCGGCCGATGCCGCTGTCATCGGTGCTGATGAGCGAATTGCGGCGCCACTCCTGGCCGGGCAACGTGCGGCAACTCGAAAACCTGATTAAGCGCTACGTGATTTTGGATTCGGAGGAAGTGATCATCTCCGAGCTGCTGCAAGCGAACGACGACCTAGGCCTGCCGGTGCCGAACGGGGCCTGCTCGCTGAAAGACGTCACCCGCGAGGCAGTGGCGAAGATCGAGCGCAAGTTCATCTTGCGCGCGCTGCAAGCGAGCAACTGGAACCGCCGCCAGGCCGCCGGCGCGCTGAAGATCAGCTACCGCTCGCTGCTTTACAAGATCAAGGAGGCGGGGATTCCGCCGCACCGCACGCCCTCGGCCGCGCGCATGAAGGAGGAGGCGTAAGTTGCAGCCGCCGTTGCGCCGTCGCGCGCCGAACTGTCTCGCGGATTATCTGGGCATCGCCCGCCGCCGCTGGGCGTGGGCGGTGCTGCCCTTTCTAGCGGTCGGGGTCACCGGAGGGCTGATCGTGCGGCGCATGCCGCGGCTGTATTTGTCGCAGGCGCTGATCTTGGTCGAGGGGCAAAAGGTGCCGTCCGACTTCGTCAAACCGACGGTGAGCAGCGACATCAACGATCTGTTGAGCTCGATCAGCCAGACCATCCTCAGCCGCACGAGCCTGTGGGGCATCATCCAGAAATACGGGCTGTATCAAGAGCTGCGCGGCCGCAGGACGGAGATGGAACTGGTGCAGCGGATGCGCGACGACATTCAAGGCCCGACGCTGGCCAAACTGTCGCAAACGGACACCGGGACGGGACCCGACCGCGATGGCGGCGCGTTCACCATCGCCTACGAGGGGCGCAGCCCGCAGGAAGCGCAGGAAGTGACGCAGGAGCTGGCGAATCTCTTCATCGAAGAGAACCTGCGCGTGCGCCAGCAGCAGGCGCAAGGGACCGAAGACTTCATCGATGTCGAATTGGACAAGGCGCGAGCGACGCTGCAAGGCCAGTCGGCGAAGCTCGAGGCGCTCAAGAGCCAATACATGGGCAGCCTGCCCGAGCAGCAGGCGAGCAATTTGCAGCAGCTGGGCCAGGAGCAGGCGGCGCTGCAAGCGGCCGAGGGCGCCGTCGCGCGCGATCAACAGCAGCGGACGTATCTGCAATCGCTGCTGGCGGCGCTGGCTTCGCCCGCCGCGGAAACGGCCGCGCCCACCTCGCCCTTGGCCAATCAGCTGCAGGCCGACGAAGCGAAGCTGGCCACCCTCGAGCAAATCGACACGCCGGAGTATCCCGACGTCAAGCGCTTGAAGGCGGAGATCAGCGCCCTCAAGCAGCAGATCGCGGCCACCGCCCAGGCTTCGCCGGTGGCGCCGGGGCCGAACGGGCTGTCGCAACAGCAGATCAAGGGCGAGCTGGCGACGCTCGACCAAGACGCCGCCTGGCAGGCGCGCCAGCAAAGGGCGATCGAGGCCAAGATTCATGAACTCGAGCGGCGGGTGGAGATGGAGCCGGCGGTGGAAGCGCGGCTCAACAGCGTGCAGCGCGACTTCGACATCGCCAAGCTCAACTACGAGTCGCTGCTGCAAAAAAAGAACGCGGCGGCGATCGCCGCCGCCATGGAGCAGCAGGCGGAGGGCGAGGAGTTCCGCATCATCGATCCCGCGAACCTGCCCTCGCGGCCCGACAAACCCAGTTACCTGAAGCTGGGGGTGGCGATTTTGCTGGCGGCGGTGGTGGCCGGCGCCGGCGCGGCGGCGGCGCGCGAATTCGCCGACCCCAGCCTGCGCAACGAGCGCGACGTGGCCTATTACCTGGGCGTGCCGCTGCTGGCGACCTTTCCCAAAGTGCTGAGCCGGGCCGAGCAGGCGCAGTTGCGGCGGCGGCGCGTCACGCTGGCGCTGGCCAGTCTCGGCTTCGCGGTGCTGGCCGCGGGCGGCGGGGTCGCCTGGTATTTGCACAGCGCCGGGGCGCTGGGGTGGAGGTTCTAGGCATGTTCGGACGCCGCAAACAAGAGCCCTTCGCCTTGGTGCCGGTGCCGGCGACGCCGCCGGCCCCCGCTGCCGGCGGCGATGACGCCATCGTGCCGGCGCTGCGGCTGCCCTCGACGCCGGAAAAGTTGGTCGCGGTGCCGGCGCTGCCCGGCGACGCGCAGAGCAGTGTTTTCGCCTGGGAACAATGCCGCGTGCTGCGAACGCGGCTGCAGCTGATAATGCGCGAACGCAATTTGCGCACGCTGCTGGTGACCAGCGCCGTCGCCGGCGAGGGCAAGACCTTCGCCGCCGCCAACCTGGCGATGAGCTTCAGCCAGCTGGAGGACAAGCGGGTGCTGTTGATGGACGCGGATCTGCGCCGCCCCGGCCTGAGCGCCTTTTTCGGGCAGCAGATTCGCGCGGGGCTCACCGATTGCCTCAGCAACGGACACCGCCTCACGGACGTGATCGTGCCGCTGCATCCGCGGCTCGACTATTTGCCCACCAAGCCGGCGTTCGAGCACTCGGTGGAACTGCTCAATCGCGGCCGCATGCGCGAGCTCATCGCCGACTGCGCCGCGCGCTACGACCTGGTGGTCATCGATTCGGCGCCGCTGAGCCCGATCGCCGACACGCAAGTGCTGATTCGGCTGGTGGATGCGGCGGTGCTGGTGGTGCGCGCCGGGGTGTCTCCCTACCCGCTGGTGCGGCAAGCCGCCGAACTGTTGCAGCCGAAGCTGATCGGAACGGTGCTGAACGCCGTAGATCGCTCCGACGGCCAAGATTATTCGCCGTACCGCTACTACTATTCGCCGCGGCCGGAGGGCGCGAAGTGAAGGCCGGCGGCGGAGGCGGCCCGATTGGGACCGCGAAGGTTTACGGCTGAGGTTTGGTAGCGGCTCGCTGGAGGAGAGCGGCCGCGGGAGCACAAAGTCGGGAACGGGCGAAGAGCTCGTTCTCGCCCGCTTCGTGGGGGCACGGGGATTGGTTGCGCCAATTCCTACCCAGCGGAGGCCGGCACGCCAGAGGGGGCGCGCGGCTTCCGCGCTTGTCGGCTGCTTCGGCACCGGCACACCGAGGCCGAATCGAGATCAGGCGCAGCTTTTCGCGCAAGCGAACGGCCCGGCGCCGCGGCTATGGTCACTCTGCCGCTGAAGTGACGGGGCGAAGCTATCTATGAGCACTTGGGAAACCTTGAGCAGCGTGCCGGCGATAACGCCGCAGTGGGCGGGCCTCGAACCACCCGCCCCGGCTACCGGAGGGGCGCAGTGGTACGCCGCGTGCACCCGCTCCCGCCATGAAAAGACCGTCGCCGAGCAGCTGGCCGGCAAGGGCATCGAGTACTTCCTGCCCCTGTGCCGCACGGTGCGCCGCTGGCAGAGCCGCACGGCGGAAGTCGAGCTGCCGCTCTTCAGCGGATACATCTTCGTCCGCATCCCGATCGAGGAGCGCCTGCGCGTGCTGACCGTCGCCGGCGTGGCGTACTTGGTCAGCGCCGGGGGACGGGCGATCTCCGTTCCCGAGCAACAGCTCGAGACCCTACGGATGCGCTTGGCCAATGGGATTCACGCCGAACCGCATCCTTATTTAACGGTCGGCGGGCGCGTGCGCGTGGTGCGCGGCGCGCTGGAAGGCCTGGAAGGGATTCTGCTGCGAAAGCAGGGACGGGCGCGCCTGATCGTCTCGATCGAAATGATCATGCGCTCGATCGTCCTAGATGTGAACGCCGCCGACGTCGAGCCGCTTTTCTAAGGTACTTTCCCCGATAGCAAAAGTATGAATTTGCAGTACAATCACAGACCGTGCGGCTGTGGTTCCGACGGCGTGTTGCCAGCGCCTGGAGGCAAGGGGTGTGGCCCGCGATTGTAGTCGCGGCGCTTCTGGCCTTGCCCACCGTGCGCTGCGGTGGAAGCGCTCATATGGCATCCACGGTTCAGCCGCCGCCGCCCGCGTCCTCCACGCACTCCGTGCTGCTGAACTGGACGGCGAGCCCTTCCGCGGTGGTCGGCTACAACGTCTATCGCGCCACCAGCCAGAACGGGCCGTTCACGAGATTGAACGCCGCGCCGGTGACCGCCACCCAGTATCGCGACAGCAACGTCACCGCCGGGGCAACCTATTACTACGCGACCACGGCCATCAACGCCCAGGGCGTCGAAAGCGCCTATTCGAACTACGTCACGGTTCAGATTCCGCAAAGTTAACCGAATCCACTGAGCATCGCAGCCGGCGCGCGAGACCCTGACGCACGGGCTTCGACGCCGGTCTGCTTTCCCGAGACAAACTATGTCCACCACCAAGGCCGGGCCCCGCCTGGAGCTCTCCGTCCACGCCGGGCCGATGCCGGAACCCGAGTTTCTGCGCCTGCTGTGCTGGGAACGCAAGCGGGCGGAACGCAGCAATCGCCCCTTCCTGCTGCTCTTGCTCGAGGGCGCCGGGCTCTTCGAGGACCGGCGCCGCGCGCAGCAACTGGTGGCGGCGCTGGAAGCGAGCAAGCGGGAGACGGATTTTCTCGGCTGGCACCAGACCGAGACGCGGCTGGGGGTCATTTACACCGAGATCGAGGGTGCCGCGCCGTCCGCCTTGCAGGCGGCAGTGCAGCAGCGCATCGCGGCCGCCTGGGCGCCGCTCCTTACCGAAGAGCAGCTGGCCGCGGTGCGCTTCAGTTTTCACTTCTTCCCCGAGCCCTGGCACGCGGAGAAGCGGCCGGCAACGGCGGCGTTTTATCCCGACCTGGAGCCGAAGCGCAAGCAGCAGCGGGCGGCGCGGATCGCCAAGCGCGCCATCGATATCGTCGGCGCGGCGCTGGCGCTGCTCTTCTTCTCGCCGGTGCTGGCGCTGGCGGCGCTGGCGATCAAGCTGGATTCGCGCGGGCCGGTGCTCTTCCGCCAGCAGCGGCTGGGGCAGTTCGGCCGGCCCTTTTTGCTGTTCAAGTTCCGCTCGATGCACGTCGCGAACGATCCCGCGATCCACCGCGCCTATATCGAGAAGTTCATCAACGGCAGCTTGCCGGAGAATGGCGGCGGCCCGCAGGTGTTCAAGATCCAGAACGACCCGCGCGTGACCCGCGCGGGCCGCTGGCTGCGCAAGACCAGCCTGGACGAGCTGCCGCAGTTCTGGAACGTGCTCCGCGGCGAGATGTCGCTGGTCGGGCCGCGGCCGCCGATCCCCTACGAAGCCGACAAATACAGCGTCTGGCATCACCGCCGGGTGCTCGAGGCCAAACCCGGCATCACCGGCCTGTGGCAAGTCTATGGGCGCAGCCGCACCGCCTTCGAAGAGATGGTGCGCCTCGATCTGCGCTATGTCCGCAACTGGTCGCTGTGGCTGGACCTGAAAATACTCTTTCGCACCCCCATCGCCGTCATTTTCGGCACCGGCGCGTACTGAAGCGCCACCATCCACGAAAGGAACGCGTCATGAAGATCAGTATCATGGGAGCAGGATACGTCGGCCTCACGACGGCCGCATGCTTGGCCGAGATCGGCCATGAGGTGCTTTGCGCCGATAACGACGAAACCAAGCTGCGCGGTCTGGAAGCCGGGCGCCTGCCCTTCTTCGAGCCGGGGCTGGAAGGCATCGTCGCGCGAGCCCGCCGGAACGGCCGGCTGCGCTTCGTCGAGCCAGCGGCGGCGATCGCCAGCGAGGGAGTGCTGTTCATCTGCGTCGGCACGCCGCCGCGCGACAACGGCGAAGCCGACCTCTCCGCGATCGAGGCGGTGGCGCGCGCGGTGGCGCGCACCGCCAGCGGCTATCGGCTGATCGTCGAGAAGAGCACCGTGCCGGTGCAAACGGCCAAGCGGCTGCGCAAGCACCTGAGCGCCTATTCGCGCAACGGCTTGCAGTATGACGTGGTCTCGAACCCCGAGTTCTTGCGCGAAGGCTCGGCGGTGGAGGACTTCTTCCATCCCGACCGGATTGTCGTGGGCGCGGAGAGCCCGCGCGCCCGGGAGCTGATGACCGCCGTGTACCGGCCGCTGCTCGATCAGACGTTCGCGTGCCCCGTCCATACCGATGCCGCTTGCCCGGAGCAGGCGCCGCCGCGGCTGATCGTGACCGACACCAACAGCGCCGAGTTGATCAAGCACGCCTCCAACTCCTTCCTGGCGATGAAGATCTCCTTCATCAACATGGTGGCGGATCTGTGCGAGGCGGCCGGCGCCGACATCGACAAGGTCGTCGAAGGCCTGGGCAGCGACCGCCGCATCGGTCCGTCGTTTCTGCGGCCCGGCATCGGCTTCGGCGGCTTCTGCTTCCCCAAGGATCTGCAGGCGTTCGTCCGCATCGCCGAAAACTTCGGCTGCGATTTCGCGCTGCTCAAGGAAGTGGAAAATATCAACGCGCGCCGCGTCGAGCAGTTCGTGGCCAAGGTGCAAAAGGAGCTTTGGACCTTGCGCGGCAAGAAGCTCGCCGTGTGGGGCCTGGCCTTCAAGCCAGAGACCGACGACGTGCGCTTCGCGCCGGCGCTGGCGATCATCCGCCGGCTGCAGGCCGAAGGCGCGCAGGTGCACGCCTACGATCCGCAGGCGCGCGAGAAGGCGGCGCAGGAGCTGAGCGGCGTTCGCTTCCATGACGATCCCTACGCCGCGGCGGACGAAGCCGAAGCGATCTTGCTGCTGACCGAGTGGAGCGAATTCCGGTACCTCGATTGGAACCGCATCGCGGCAGCGATGGCGCGGCCCTTGTTGTTCGACGGCCGCAACATGCTCGAGCGCGAAGTCATCACCGCCCACGGACTGCATTACTTCGCTATCGGCAAGGAGCCGGCGGCGCCGCTGCTCGCGCGCCAAAGCCTGGGGGCGGCCCTGGCCGAGGCGGCCAGCTAGGCCGGCGCCAGGATTCGGAGCCCAGCATGCGCGTTGTCGTCACCGGCGGAGCGGGATTCCTGGGGAGCCATCTCTGCGAGCGTCTGCTCGCGGAGGGCCACGCCGTCTTCTGCCTGGACAACTTGATCACCGGGCACCCGGAAAATGTCGCCCTGCTGCAAGGAAGGGCCGGCTTCGAGTTCGCCGCACAGGACGTGAGCGAGCCCTTCGACGTGCCCGGCGCCGTGGATGCCGTGCTGCACTTCGCCTCCCCGGCGAGCCCGCCCGATTATCTGCGCCATCCGCTGGCCACGCTGCGGGTGGGCTCGCACGGCACCGAAAACGCCCTCGAGCTCGCCCGGCGCAAGGGAGCGCGTTTCCTGCTGGCCAGCACGTCGGAGGTTTACGGCGATCCCGACGTCAGCCCGCAGCCCGAAACCTACTGGGGACAGGTCAACCCCAACGGCCCGCGTTCGGTCTATGACGAAGCCAAGCGCTTCGCCGAGGCGATGACCGCCGCCTATCGCCGCCACCACGGCGTGGACGCGCGCATCGTGCGCATCTTCAACACCTACGGGCCGCGCATGCGCCCGCATGACGGCCGCGTCGTCTCCAATTTCATCGTGCAGGCGCTGGCGGGCGCGGAGCTGACCGTGTACGGCGATGGCAGCCAAACGCGCAGCCTTTGCTACGTCAGCGACCTCGTGGAAGGCATCGTGCGGATGCTCTACCTCGCTCCCGGCGAAGAGGCGCGCGGGCCGGTCAATCTCGGCAACCCTGAAGAGATGACGGTCGGGGACATCGCGCGGCTGGTGCTGGAGCTGACCGGCAGTTCGAGCCGGATGCGGCACGAGCCGCTGCCGCAGGATGACCCGCGCCGCCGCTGCCCCGATATCGCCCGCGCCGAACGGCTGCTCGGTTGGAGGCCGCGCGTCGGCGCCCGCGAAGGCCTGCTTCAGACCATCGCGTATTTCCGCTCCGTCCTGCCCGCGCCGGCCGCGGCGCCGGCCTATTGATTTTCGCGACGGTTCCCCCCCCCGCCGTCCTTCCCGAACCACCTGCAATCCTGATTGGAGTTGCTCCATGATTCGTTTTGGTGTCATCGGCTACGGCTATTGGGGACCGAATGTCGTCCGCAACCTGCGCAAGCTCGAACGCTCGCAGGTGACCGGCATCTGCGATAAAAGCGAGAAGTCGCGCCGCCGCGCCGCGCAAGATAATCCGGGCGTGCCGCTGACGGACGATCCAGCGGAACTGATCGCCTCGCCGGACGTGGATGCGGTCGCCGTCATCACGCCGGTTTGGAGCCACTTCGAGCTGGCCAAGGCGGCGCTCGAGGCCGGCAAGCACGTCTTCGTCGAGAAACCCTTCACCTCCACCGTGGCGCAAGCCGAGCAGCTGATCGAGCTCGCCGCCCGCCGCAATCTGCGCATCATGGTGGACCACACGTTCCTGTTCACCGGCGCGGTGCGCAAGATCCGCGAGCTGATCGATGAGGGCACGCTCGGCAAGCTCTTCTATTACGATTCGACGCGGGTGAACCTGGGGCTGTTCCAGCACGACGTGAACGTCCTCTGGGACCTGGCGCCGCACGATCTCTCGATCATGAGCCACCTCATCGCCGCGAAGGCGCAGGCGGTGGTGGCCACCGGCGAACAGCACCTCAACGGGCACGCCGACGTGGCGTACATGACGGTCTATTTTCCCGGCAACGTCATCGCCCACATCAACGTCAACTGGCTGTCGCCGGTGAAGGTGCGCACCACCCTGATCGGCGGCGAGAAGAAGATGGTCGTCTGGAACGACCTCGAAGCCGACGAGAAGATCAAGGTCTACGACAAGGGCGTGCAGGTCGCCAACGGCCAGGGCCTCTACGAACTGCTGGTCAGCTATCGCTCCGGCGACATGTGGGCGCCCAAGGTCGAGCAGAACGAAGCGCTCTCGACCGAGCTCAGCTACTTCCTTGATTGCATCGAGGGCGGCAAGAATCCGCATAACGACGGCGGCGCCGGGCTCGAAGTCGTGCGCATGCTCGAGGCCGCCGACCGCTCCCTGAGCGAGCGGGGACGGTTGGTGGAGCTGTAGGCGGGGCGCTTCGCTCCTGAAATCCGATTTCTGACCTCCGATCCCATGGAAACGTATTTGTGCATCGCGCCGGACGTGCGGCTGGGCGCCGGCGTCAAGCTCGCCAAATTCATCAATCTTTACGGCTGCTCGATCGGCGATAACACCAAGATCGGGGCGTTCGTCGAGGTGCAGAAGAACGCCGCGATCGGCGCCAACTGCAAGATCTCGAGCCACACCTTCATCTGCGAAGGCGTGACCATCGAGGACCGCGTCTTCGTGGGCCACGGCGTGGTCTTCATCAACGATTCCTATCCGCGCGCGACCACCGCCGGCGGCGGGCTGCAAACCGAAGCCGATTGGCAGGTCGAGCGCACGCTGGTCAAGGCCGGCGCCTCGATCGGCTCGGGCGCGACGATTCTCGCCAACGTGACCATCGGCGAGAACGCGATCGTCGGCGCCGGCAGCGTGGTCACGCGCGACGTGCCGGCCAACGCCATCGTCGCCGGCAATCCCGCGAAAGTGCTGCGCTATCTCCAGGCGGGCGAGCGCCCGGCGGCTGCGGCCGCCGCCCGTCCCTGATCCCGGTTGCCGGCCCCCCGTTCCCGCATCCCTGATTCCCGATCCCTCTTTCTACAAAGGTGAACTCATGAGCCTGCCATCGCAAATTCCGTTCGTGGACCTTGTCGCTCCTCACGTCGAAATGGAGGCCGAACTCCTCGACGTCACCCGCACCGTGCTGCGCAGCGCCGGCTTCATCGGCGGGCCGATGGTGGCGGACTTCGAGCACGACTTCGCCGCCTACTGCGACGCCGAGCACGCGATCGCGGTCAACAGCGGCACCGACGCGCTGCGCTTCGCGCTGCTGGCGGCGGGGGTGACCGAGGGGCACCTCGTGCTCACGGTGGCGAACACCTTCATCGCGACCACGGAAGCGATCACGCAAGCGGGGGCGCGGCCCCAGTTCATCGAGATCGACGAGCGCACCTATAATCTGGACCCGCGGCGGCTGCGCGAGTTCCTGGAGCGCGAGTGCGTCTTCGACGCGCGCGTGCGCCGCACCATCCATCGCCGCACCAGCCGGCCGGTGACGGCGGTGATCCCGGTGCATCTCTTCGGCCAGTGCGCCGACATGGATCCGATCCTGGAGCTGGCCGAGCGCTTCAACCTGACGGTGATCGAAGACGCCTGCCAGGCGCACGGCGCCGAATACTTCTCCAAGGCGGAGAATCGCTGGCGCAAGGCGGGCTCGATGGGACGCCTCGCCGCCTTCAGCTTCTATCCCGGCAAGAACCTGGGCGCCTGCGGGGAAGGCGGCGCCGTCACCACCAGCGACGACGAGATGGCGCGGCGCGTGCGCATGCTGCGCGACCACGGCCAGGCGAAGAAGTACTACCACGACATCGAGGGCTACAACGGCCGCCTCGACGCCTTGCAGGCCGGCTTTCTGGCGGCCAAGCTGCGCCGCCTCGACGGCTGGAACCAAGCGCGCCGCGAGCACGCCGCCCGCTACAAGCAACTGCTGGCGCCGCTGGCGCCGGCGCTGACGCTGCCGCACGTGCCCAACAACAGCCGCCCGGTGTTTCATCTCTTCGTCGTGCGCGTCGCCGACCGCGAAGGCTTGCAGCAGCACCTGGCCGGGGCCGGCATCGGCACCGGCATCCATTACCCGATTCCGCTGCACTTGCAGAAGGCCTACGTGGCGCTCGGCTACCGCAAGGGCGATCTGCCCATCACCGAGCGCGCAGCGGCGGAGATCGTCTCGCTGCCGATGTTTCCGCAAATGACCGAGGCGCAGTTGCGGCATGTCGCCGGCGCGGTCGCGGATTTTTTGGCGCCGCGCAAGGCGGTCGAGGCCGAACCGCTCGCCGCCGCCGCCCGCGGCTAACGCCGCGGCTTCGGTTCGCGGCGCAACGCATCCGATGGAACCTCTCGTTTCGATTCTCATTCCCGCCTACAACGCGGGCGAGTGGCTGGCGGCTACAATCGAGTCCGCCCTGGCCCAAAGCTGGCCGCGCACCGAGGTCGTCGTGGTGGATGACGGCTCGAAGGACGACACGCTCGCCGTCGCGCGCTCGTTCGAGCCGCGCGGCGTGCGCGTCTTCACGCAAGCCAACCGGGGCGCGGCGGCCACGCGCAACCGGCTCTTCGAGCTGAGCCGGGGCGAGTTCATCCAGTGGCTCGACGCCGACGACTTGCTCTCGCCGGATAAAATCGCGCGGCAAATGCGCGCGGCGCTGGCCGCCGGCGATCGCCGGATGCTCTTGTCCTGCGCCTGGGGCCGGTTCCTGTACCGGGCCGCGGCGGCCAAGTTCGCGCCCAATCCGCTGTACGAGGACCTTACGCCGGCGGAGTGGCTCCTGCGCAAGCTCGAGCACGACACCTACCTGCAAACGGCCTGCTGGCTCGTGAGCCGCGAGCTGACCGAGTCCGCCGGCCCGTGGAACACCGCCCTCCTCGGCGATGACGACGGCGAATATTTCGCGCGCGTCCTGCTCGCCAGCCGCGGCGTGCAGTTCATAGCGGGCGCCAAGGTGTACTATCGTGCTGCGCCGGCGAGCCTCAGCCACGTCGGCCTCTCCGACCGCAAGATGGAGGCGCAATGGCGTTCGATGGAGCTCACCATCGGCTACCTGCGCTCGCTCGACGACGGCCCGCGCGCTCGCGCCGCTTGCGTCACATACCTCCAGAACTGGCTCGTGTCCTTCTTCCCCTGCCGGATGGACCTAGTTGCCAAAGCGCAAGCGGCCGCAGCCGGCCTGGGCGGCGTCCTGAAGCTCCCGCAGCCCTGCTGGAAGTACGCGTGGCTTCGCCCGTTTTTGGGTCCGAAGGGGGTGAGGAGGGCGCAGGTCGCGTTGCCCGCGGCCAAGCACGCCCTGCGGCGGCGGATTGACAGAGCGCTATGGCGGCTCGCCGGATGCCCCGGCGTGCCGCGCGAGAGCAGCCGGCTGGGAGCCGAAGCGCTGTGAGCGACACGCGCCACGCCGTCGCGCGCGGCACTGCATGGCAGAGCGCAGCGCAATGGAGCAGCCGCCTGGTTGCCCTCGCCGCGTATGCGATCCTGGCGCGCATTCTCGGCCCGCGCGACTTCGGCATCGTGGCGCTCGGCTGGGTATACCTGAGTTTCACGCAGATTTTCGTGGACCAGGGCCTGAGCGCGGCCGTCATCCAGCGCCAGGATCTCGAGCCCGGGCACCTGGACTCCGCGTTCTGGCTCGGCTTGGCGACCGCGCTGCTCCTGGCGGGGGGCACGGTGGCGGCGGCGAAGCCGATCGCGGAGCTCTTCAAGACGCCGGACCTGGCGCCGGTGGTGGCCTGGCTGGCGTTGGTGCTGCCGATCAACGCTTTGGGTTCGGTCTCGAGCGCGGTGCTGTCGCGGCGGCTCGATTTTCGGCCGGTAGCGCTCTCGAACGTGGCAAACGCCGCCGGCGGGGCGGCGGTCGGCATCGGCGCCGCGCTGCTGGGCTGGGGGGTTTGGAGCCTGGTGGCCCAGGCGATCACCGGCGCCGCCTTCGGCGCCTCCTGGCTGCTGATCGCCGCGCGCTGGAGGCCGCGCCTGCGCGTTTCGCGCCGTCATGCGCGCGATCTCTATGGGTTTTCGCTGGCGGTGGCGGCGAAAGACGTGGTCTGGTTCTTCGCCGGCCGCTCCGACACCGGCTTTGTCGGCTACGCCTTCGGGCCGGTCGCGGTGGGCGCATATTCGCTGGCGGGCAAGCTGTCCCGCACGTTGGAATACGCGACCGTCGGCGCGATGCAGGCGGTCACGCTGCCGGCGCTTTCGCGTTTGCAAGACGACCTGCCCAGATTCCGGGCCGCAATCGCCGAATTTTGCCGGTGGTCTTGCTTCGTCGGCTTCCCTCTCTTCGCAGGGTTGGCGCTGGTGCCGCGAGAGGCAATCTTGCTGGCGGTCGGCCCCAAGTGGCTCATCGCGGCGCCGATGCTCCGGGCGCTCTCGGCGTACTGCTGCGTTCTCATCGCCTTGGGCTTCGCCTATCCCGTGCTGCTCGCCTCCGGGCGCACCGGACTCTATTTGGGCCTGGAGATCGTCTTGGCGCTGCTCACCGTGGGGGGCATTGTGCTCGCCATGCGCTGGAGCCCGACGGCGGTCGCCTGGTCGCTCGTGGCGACGCTCTTCACGTTCGGCGCGCTCCAGACGGTGGTGGTGGCGCGGGTCATCCTGCGAACCAGCCTGGGGAGTTTTCTGCGGCCCTTCGCCTATCCCACCATTTGCACGGCTCTGATGATCGCGGCAAGCGCAGCCGTGCGGCGCAGCTTGCCCGCGGACTTGGCCGCCTGGCAAACACTGGCGGCGGTGCTCGCCGCCGCCGCGGCCGCCTACACCATCGCCGCCACCATCCTGGACGCCGGGTTCGTGCGGCGGTTTCTCGGACTGGCGCGCTATGCGATCGGCCTGGGTCCGCGGCCCGCGGCCGAAGCCTCGTCTCTCTAGATCCTGATGGACACGTGCGAAATTATGCGGCCACCCTTACTCGACTCGCGGCCGATTCAGGTGCGAGGCACGCTCGTGAGCATCGCCCGCTTGGACGCCGACGACTTTTTGTTTCTCAGCGACCCAGAAGCTGCGGTGCGCGCCCTGCGGGCATCCCGACGGGGCGCGGACCTCTTCACCTTCTTACAGCCGCTGCCGGATTCGAGCATTCGCTACCCGTACCCATACGAGATGGATAACTTCGCCGCGCTGCCGATCACGACCTTCGACGAATGGTGGAACAAGCAGATCGGCTTCAAGGCGCGAAACAAGGCGAAGCAAGCGGCGAAGAAGGGAGTCGTAGTCCGCGAGGTTTCGCTCAATGAAAAACTCGTCGAGGGCATTTGGGAGATTTACAACGAAACGCCGATCCGCCAGGGACGGCGGTTTCCGCACTACGGAAAAGGCCTGGATGCCGTGCGGCGCATGAGCGCCACATTTCCCGAGCACAGCATCTTCCTCGGAGCGTTCTATGGCGACCGTTTGATCGGCTTCGTCAAACTCGTCGCTGATCAGACTCGCACGCAGGCAGGACTGATGCACATCCTCTCTTTAATCGCACACCGGGAAAAGGCGCCGACCAACGCCTTGGTCGCTGCCGCGGTGCGCGCGTGCGCCGACCGCGGCATTCGGTATCTTACGTACGCCCGCTACGCGTACGGAAGAAAAGAGCAAAGCAGCCTTGCGGATTTCAAGGAGCGGAACGGTTTCGTCCGCATGGACGTACCTCGCTATTACGTCCCGCTCACGCCTTGGGGAGCGTTGGCGCTCCGCTTGGGACTTCACCGGAGCTTGAAAGAGCGGATTCCGGAAGGGGTCGCAGCGCCCCTGCGATCGCTGCGCGCAGCCTGGTACCAGCGCCGCTTCGGCGCCGCGGTGGAATCGGCGTAGATGGTCGCGTCTGGACGCCCGGCGCGGCGTCCCTTGCCCCTGTAGGAACCAAGTCTATGTCAACGCTGGCTGCTCGGCCGATTCCCGCAGCGTCCACCGGCGCCGCCGCCACGGCGCGGCTGCCCGAACTGGATTTCGTAAAGGGCGCCCTGATCCTGTTCATGGTTCTTTACCATTGGTGGAGCATCTTCATCTCGCCGTTCGGCGAGATCTTCGTGTACCTGCGGTTCCTTACCCCGTCATTCATCTGCATCTCCGGATTCATCGTATCGAGCATCTACTTTTCCAAGTACCCGAATCGCGGCCGCATCGCCAGCCGCTTGCTGGTGCGGGGGCTCAAGCTGCTCGGGGTCTTCGTGGCGCTCAACGCGGCGAGGATGGCGGCCTCGGCGCTCTGGCTGCACTTGCCGCTGCAGCGGCTGAACGCGAGCGCCCTGTACGACATCTGGGTCACTGGGAACGGGCCCGAATCCGGCAACGCCAAGCTCGCGGCGTTCCATATCCTGGTGCCGATCGGCTATCTGCTCTTGGCCCTAGCGCCGCTGGTCTTGCTGTGCCGGCGGGATCGGCGGCCGATAGGCTGGGCGCTGGTAGGAGCGTGGCTGCTCGCCGGTTTTCTCTCGCTGAGCGGGGCGCCAAACGTCAATCTCGAACTGCTGGCGATCGGCCTCCTGGGGGCGGTGCTGGGCGCGCTGCCGCTGCCGGCGATCCAGAGATTCCTAGCTCGCCGATGGCCGGTCATAGCCATCGCCTACGCGGGCTATGCCGCGGCCATCGGCGTTTGGGGCGTTCCCTACGTCTGGCAGGTCGTCGGGGTGCCGCTGACCCTGGCGGCTCTTTATGCGCTGGGGATCGCGATCGTAAAGCTGCGCGCCGGCCGACCGATCGTGTTCTTCGGGCGCTATTCCTTGGTCGGCTATATCGTGCAGATCGCCATCCTGCAAGTGCTGGAACACCTTTGGGGCAGGTCCGGCCTGGGTTTGACGGGCCTGCTTGCAACCTTCGCCGCGGCTTTGTTGGGCACCTACTTTCTGACGGTCGGGGTGGACCGCCTGCGGCAGGTTTCGCCCTTGGCCGATTCCGCCTATAAGGCGGTGTTTGCGTAACATGCCTGGGCTCTTCGGCATCATCCGCCCGATTGGGAGCCGCGAGCCGCGCGGCGAGCTGGAGGCCATGCAGGCGGAGCTGCGGCACGAGGCCTTCTACCGCTCCGGCGCGTGGAGCGAACCGAACGCCGGCGTTCGGGCGGGCTGGGTGGCCCGCGAGCGTTCGTTCTCCGACACCCCGCCTCTGCGCAACGAGACCGGAGAGATCACGCTGCTCTTTGCCGGCGAGGAGTTCCCCGATCCCGGGCTGCGAGGCGAACTGCGCCGGCGCGGCCATTCGGTGGAATCCGAAGGGCCGGACTATTTGGTGCACCGGTACGAGGAGGAAGGCGACTTCCCGCGCCAGCTCAACGGCCGCTTCCACGGGCTGGCCGTGGATGCGCGGCGGGGCACGGCGATTCTCTTCAACGACCGCTACGGCCTCCAGCCGGTTTACTTCCATGAGGCGCCGGAAGGCTTCTATTTCGCTTGCGAGGCCAAAGCGATTTTGGCGGCGCGGCCGGAATTGCGAGAATTCGATCCTCGCGCGCTCGGCGAGTACATCGCCTGCGGCTGCGTGCTCGAGAACCGGACGCTGTTTCCCGGCATCGGCGTTCTGCCGCCGGGCTCGGCGTGGCGGTTCGAGCGCGGGCGCCTGGCGGCCAAGACGACCTATTTCGAGCCGCAGGAATGGGAGCAACAGGAGCCGCTCGACGAAGAGGCGTACTACCGGCTGCTGCGCGACTCCTTCGAAGGGACGCTGCCGCGCTATTTCGAGGGGCGGGAGCGCATTGCCGTCTCGCTCACGGGCGGGCTCGATACCCGCATCATCATGGCCTGGCGCCGCGCCGCACCCGGCGCCCTGCCCTGCTACACCTACGGCAGCGCCTACCGCGACAACCAAGACGTCAAGCTGGCGCGCCGCGTGGCGGCGCTCTGCGGGCAGACCCACGCGACGATCCCCGTGGATGACGAGTTTCTCGGCCGCTTTGCGCATTACGCCGAGCGCACGCTCTATCTCACCGAAGGCGGCGTGGACACCAGTCGCGCGCCGGACCTGTACGTGAGCGAGGAAGCGCGGAAGATCGCGCCGGTGCGGATGGTGGGAACCTACGGAAGCGAAATCATCAACGGCGCGGTGATGTTCAAGGCGCAGGAACCGGCGGCTCCGATCTTCAGCCGCGAGTTCATGGCGCAGGCGCGGACCGCCCGCGAGACCTACGCGAACGCCCGCCAGTCGCATCCGGCGACCTTCATCGCTTTCCGCCAGTCGCCCTGGCACCACTACGGCGTCTTGGGGCTGGAGCAGACGCAGTTGGCCGTGCGCTCGCCCTATCTCGACAACGCCGTGGTGCAAGCCGTCTATCGCGCGCCGGCGGACGCCGCCGACCCGCGGCCGCGGCTGATCCGGGAGATGAGCCCCGTTCTCGGGCGGCTGCGCACGGACCGCGGCCTCGGCGCGCGCGGGCTGCTCGGCGCGCTCCAACGCCTCTATCTCGAATTCACGTTCAAAGCCGAGTACGCCTACGACATGGGCATGCCGCAGTGGGTCGCGGCGGTGGATCACGCCTTCGCTCCCCTGCGCCTGGAGCGGCTGTGGCTGGGCCGCCACAAGGTCTATCACTTCCGCATCTGGTTTCGCACCGCCCTTCGGCGATATGTGCAGGACGTGCTGCTCGATCCCGCCGCGCTCGCGCGCCCCTATGTGAACCGGGCGGCCGTCGAGGAGATCGTCCGGCGGCACTTGAAGGGGGATCGCAACTACACGGACGAAATCCATCGCCTCCTGTCGCTGGAATTGCTCCACCGGCTCTTCGTGGACGCGGGAGCCAAGAACGCGGCCGCTGGAGCCGCCTTGGCCGCGCGCTAGGCTTATGTCACCGTCGCTTGCGCTCACGGTTTGGGCCGCCGGCGTGCTCGGCTTGTTCTACCTCGATCGCGAGCGCGGGGCCACGCCGTCGAAGGCGCTGTGGCTGCCGACTCTTTGGCTGCTGATCAACGGCTCGCGGCCGGTCACGATGTGGCTGGGGATGCAACCGGCGGTCTCCATGCAGCAGCAGATCATGGACGGCACGCCGGCCGACGCTGCCGTCTTCGGGGTGTTGCTGGCGCTTGGGCTCGTGGTGGTCTGGCGCCGCCGCCGGCTCGCGGGTGCGGTTCTGCGCCAAGCTTGGCCGGTCCTGATCTATTTTGGCTATTGCCTGGCGAGCGTGCTGTGGTCGAACATCGCCGATGTCGCGGCGAAGCGCTGGGTGAAATCCCTTGGCGATCTGGCGATGGTCCTGGTCGTCGCGACCGAACCGGATCTGGCGCTGGCCCTCCGCCGTCTGTTTTCGCGTACCGCGATTCTGCTGCTGCCAGCCTCGATTCTCTTCATCCGCTATTTCCCCGCCTTGGGGCGGAGCTTCGATCCATGGAGCGGCGCGCCAACCAACGTGGGAGTCACCACGAACAAGAACATTCTCGGCGCCGTGGCCTTCTTGCTCGCGCTCGGCGCCTTGTGGCAGGTGCTGAGCCTGGCTTCCGAGAAGCTCGCGCCGGGCCGGCGCCGCCGGCTCCTGGCCCAGTTCGCGATTTTGGTGGTCGCCGTCTTCGTGCTCCAGCAGGCCCACTCGGCCACCTCGATTTCCGCGGCCCTGTTTGGGGGCGCGCTGATTCTGGCGACGCTTCTGCCGATGATGCGGCGGCCGGCGATGGTGCACGCGATCGTCGCCTTCATTCTCGTGGGCGGGCTGCTGGCCTTTTGGCTGGGCGCCGAAGGAGCCGTCACGCACGAGTTGGGTAGGAAGTCCGACCTGACTGGCCGGACCGAGATTTGGCACGGCGTCTTGGCGCAGGCGGCGCTCAGCCCGATTGTAGGCGTCGGTTTCGAGAGTTTTTGGACCGGGCCGAATCTTCTCGCCGTATCCCGGCGCCTGCCTCACTTCGAGGGCAGCGGGTTCGCCAACGAAGCTCACGACGGTTATATCGAGGTTTATGCCGAGGTGGGCATGGTCGGACTCACGCTCATTATCGGGATCCTGGTCGGCGCCTACCGCCGGGCGGTGAGGGCGTTCGCGCTCAATCCGATGGCGGGCCGGCTCATGCTGGGTTACGTGGCCGCGCTCGCGATCTACAACATCACGGAAGCCGGGTTTCGCATGCTCAGTATGGCTTGGATCTTCCTGCTGCTCGCCGTAATCTGCGCCGCGAGAATCGTCTGCCAGGCGCAAAGCGCCCCGCTCGAGTCCCCGGCCGCGCAGGCACAGGCGATGGAGGTGCCCGCGTGAGGCCCGCCGCCCTCATCCGGCGCATGCCCGGGTACGCGCAGGTTTTCCGTGCGCGCCATGGCTCGCGGCCGCGCTTCGAATGCCCGGTTTGCGGTTATCGCGGGCCATTCATGGACGTGACCGGCTTCGCCGGCGTGCGGCGGCACGCGGAGTGCCCGCAGTGCGGGGCGCTGGAGCGCCACCGGCTGCAATCGCTCGTGCTCCAGCGCATCCTCGCCGAGCGCGACACCGCCGGGTTGAAAGCCTTGCATTTCGCGCCGGAGAAATTTCTGCGGCGCCGCCTGGCCGCGCGCTTCGGGCGGTATGAGACCGCCGACATCGAGATGCGCGGCGTGGACCATATCGCCGACATCCGCCGCCTGCCCTTTGCCGATGCCAGCTACGATTTTGTTTTCGCCTCGCACGTCCTCGAGCACGTCGCCGAGGACCGCCAGGCGGTCGCCGAGATCCGGCGGGTGCTGCGCGCCGGCGGCATCGCGGTGCTGCCCGTGCCGGTGGTCTGCGAACGAACGATCGAGTATGCCGCGCCCAACCCCCACGAAGCGGGGCACGTGCGCGCGCCGGGGCGGGACTATTTCGATCGGTACCGAGAGCGGTTCGCCCGCGTGGAGGTATGGTCGTCGGAGCAGTTTCCCGAGAAATACCAACTGTACGCGTGGGAGGATCGCAGCGTCTGGCCGACCGCGGAGTGCCCCCAGCGCCCGCCCATGGCCGGCGAACGCCACGCGGACTTCGTGCCGGTGTGCTACGCATGAATCCGGCGGAAGTCCAGGAAAGAAACGCCGAGGAGACCGAGGGCGGCGAGCCGCAGCGGCGGGCGCCGGCCGTCAGCCTCCTGACCGGAGGCTTCGACAAGCCATACACCTACGGGCTCGCTTTGGCGCTGGCGGCCGCCGGCGCCGAGGTCGAGATCGTCGGCAGCGATCAGCTCGATTGCCCCGAGTTCCATTCGACTCCGGGCATTCGCTTCCTCAACCTTCGCGGCGACCAGTCGGCCCATGCGGCCTCCGCCGTGAAAATCCGCAGGGTTTTGGTCTATTACTGGCGGCTTGTGCGCTACGCAGCCTCCGCCACGCCCACCATCTTTCACATCCTCTGGAACAACAAGTTCCAGACGCTCGACCGAACCCTGCTGATGATCTTTTATCGGTCGCTAGGGAAAAAGATCGTGGTCACCGCGCATAACATCAACCAGGCGCGCCGGGACGGCCGCGACTCCGGCTGGAATCGGCTCACGCTTGGCATCCAATACCGGCTCGCGCATCGCCTTTTCGTCCACACCGAGGGCATGAAGACAGATCTATGCCGGCAATTTGCCATCGCTCCTGAGAAAGTGACCGTGATTCCCTTCGGAATCAATAACGCCGCGCCCCAAAGCGGCCTCACGCGGGAGGAGGCGCGACTCCGGCTGGGCCTCGCAGCCGACGATCGCGCGCTCCTCTTCTTCGGCAGTATCCGCCCGTATAAGGGCCTGGAGTATTTGGTGCGAGCGTTCGGCGTCCTGGCACGGCGCGATCGGCGCTACCGGCTGGTGATCGCTGGCGCGCCGCATTTCGGCGACGAGGCCTACCTGGCGGAGATCAACTCCGAAATCCGCGCGACCGGCCGCGCGGAGCGGGTCATGGCCAAATTCGAATTCATTCGCGACGAAGACACAGAGGTGTACTTCAAGGCCGCGGATCTGCTGGTGTTGCCGTACACCGATATTTCCTGGAGCGGCGTGCTCGTGCTCGGCTACTCGTTCGGTCTGCCAGCAGTCGCCACCAGCGTCGGAGCCTTGCCGGAAGAGGTGATCGCCGGGCAGACCGGCGGCCTCTGCCCGCCGCGCGACGCCGAAGCCCTCGCGAAAGCCGTGGAGCGATGTTTTGACGCCGGCGTTATCGGCGCGGAGCGCGGCGTCAGAGCGCGGATCCGCGACTGGGCGGAGGACCGCTACAGTTGGCGGGCCGTTGCCATCCGGATGTTGCAAAGCCATGGCTGCGGGGCGCTGAATGCCGCCGGGCGCGAGGCAATCCGGTGAATTTCGGGTCGATTCTCGACGGTCTCGGCATCCATCACAGGCTGCGGGCGTCGCGAGCCTACGATCTCTGCTGGCTGCTCCGTTCTCCCCGCCAGTGGGAGAGCAGGCGAAACGAAAAGCGCTTTTACCGGCGACTTCTGGGAGCCGTTTCGCGCGAGGACCTGATCTTCGACGTCGGGGCCAACGTCGGCGAAAAGTGTGCGATTTTTTTGCGGCTCGGCGCCCGCGTGGTGGCGGTCGAGCCTGACCAGGCGAGCTGCGCGATACTCAAGGAAAAATTTTTCAAGTTAAGGCTTCGGAAGCCGCGCCTCACCATTGTCTGCGAGGCGGTGGGGCGCACTCGCGGCGAAGCCGAGATGTTCCTTGATCGCCCAGGGTCCGCCGTGAACACGCTGAGCGAGAAATGGGCCGGTACGCTGCTCCGGGACTCCAGCCGGGCGGGCGGCGGCCCCTTCGCTTTCGAGCGTACGGTCCGCGTACCAGTGACCACGCTTGCCGAGTTGGTGGACCGCTTCGGCCTGCCACGCTATATAAAGATCGATGTAGAGGGCCACGAGTTCGCGGTGCTTAGCGGGCTCGGGAGGCCGGTGCCGCTGCTCTCGTTCGAGGCTAATCTGCCGGAGTTTCTCGGCGAGGCTCAGGATTGCATTAAGCTCCTCACAGCCGAAGACGGCAGGGCGGGCTTCAACTACACCGCCGACTGCGGCGCCGGCTTCGCTCTCGCACGATGGGTCGGCGCGGGAGAGATGGCCTCGCGCCTAGAGACGTGTGGAGAGCGCTCCGTCGAAATCTTTTGCCGGCCCAGCTTGGCCCGATAGCCGTGTTCGCTTACTGAACGGTCGCGGTCAGGTTGCTGGGCGGCGCGGGCGGCTGGCCGTAGCACTTCCCGGCGTTGAAGACCAGAACCGGCGTGCCGGCCGTCGGAGCCGGATAGTCCGGGTCCGGCGTGGCGTGCTGGTAACACAGTTCGGCTGGAATCGCGTTGGCAAAGCCGCCGGAGTGCGAATCGCCCCCGGTCACATCCGGGCCGATGGCCGGCCAGGGCGGCGTGCCGAAAGGAGTCACCCAGAACGCGGGCATGGAGTTCAGGAAGAAGGAGGCCGGCAGCGTTTGCGTCGTCGGAAGCGGATTCGCAAGCTGGCTGAGACTGGCCGGCACCTCGGCGGGATTCCACTGCGCCGAGCCGTTGACCACGTCGTAGTTACCCCAACGAAACAGCGTGGTGGACGTCAAAACGTCGGTCACGTTGAACCCGGCGTAGTTGCTCCAGCCGAGGTTGTAGATCTCGGAGACGAGATCCTGATTCGTGCCTGCTGGCGCCGCGATTTGGTAGGTCTTCGTGTACCCGGCCCAGCCAAGGACGTTGCCGACCACGTTGAAATAACGGTGGAAGGTATCGATCGCCACCGCGACGGTATCGTTGGTGTCCGTGTAGGCCGGATCCCAGCCCTCCAACCAATTTCGAAAGAGAGTGTAAAGATAACCGGTTCCGTGCGTGTCGTCGGCGGCGAACTGATCACCCACGTTCCCTTCGAAAAGCCACAGGGCTTCGCCGGCCGAGTGTGGCTGGTACGCGCCCATCATGTAGGCGTTCACGCCCGCGGCCGAGTCAAATTGATCAATGCTGAAGTTGTAGGCGACTACGGTGCCCACGGAGGCTCCGCCCGTCAGTACGCTGGCGACGATATGCTGAAAAATATTGTTGATGATGAGATTGTCGGAACCGCCAGACTCGTTGTAGCCGTAGCTTTCCGTCGAAGCGTCTTTGGTGCCGTAGAAATAGGAGTTCTGAATCGTGTTGTGAGCGCTGAGATAAAGGAGCACGTGCTGCATGCCGCCCATGATGCTGCGGACGCCGCTGACCCAGTTTCCGTAACCGGAAACGATGCCGATGCCATTGTTGCCGCCGTTATCGATCGAGAGATCCTCGATCCCGTCTCCCATCACCGCGGCTTTGGACCACCACGCCTGCGGCGACTGCGACGCACGCCAGTTGGGCATATAGAGGCCCGGCGAGATCGTGACGGTATTGCCGCTCACGGCCGTGGCGAGCACGACCTGTTCTTGGGAACGCCCCGGACGATAGCCGTTGCTCGGGTTGTCGTCCTCCGCCACGCCTTGGGTATCGTTGATCCAAATGCCGCCGTTGTCGGTGTTCGAGTCGTTGAGCTGGTCGAGGATGAGAAGTGTATGGCCGGCAACAATCCCCGAGGTGTTGTCCAGGGTGATCTGCGTCGTGCCCGGCGCATAGCCTGCAGTCCAGTTGGCCTGAGTGTAGCCCCCGCCGGAGTAGGTCGTGGTGCCGTTGCTGATGCAAAGGTCCGTGCCGAAGCCTGTGCAGCCCGTCGTCCCGGAGAAATGGAGCAGCGTTTGGTCGGCGCCCGCGCCGCGTAAAGTCACATTGCTGTGGTTCGTGAAGTCGATGCCGCTGGAAAAATAGTAGCTGCCCGGTTCCAGGAAGACTACCTGGCCGGCGGGGCAACTGGCAATCGCGTTCACGACGTCGGTGGGCGCGACGGGCGCGGAGGCCGAGCCCTCCGGCGCGATCGTCGCACAGATCGTGGTGCGAGTGGGGATGCCGCCCGGCACCCCGGCCTGGGACCAATCAATAGCGCGGCTCGGGGCGATGATGCCGGACCATGGTGTGGTCGTCTGGCCGATGAGGCCGACGGCCATAGCAGCGATCAGAATCGCAAGTATGCAGATTCGCGTTTTCACGTTTGCAACCCTCCAGCTCGTCTCTTCCCTCGCGAAGCGGCGAATCGAACCGCCCGCCCATTCTGGCGAGCGCCGGGGCGCAACCGGTTTGCCCATACTCTACCAACAAACCCGGGCCCGCAATCAGATATTCGCCGTAGGAGGGGGGTGCGGTCTACTGGCTCACTGCCCCGTTCGGGACGAGTGACCGGATACCGGATGGGAACGGTGCCTTGGGACAGTGCGCCGTGCGGCAAGCCAGGTGGAAAGCGGCCGCTTTCCGTTCCACGATATCTAAAACTGAACGCCGGCAAGCTCCGACCCGAGGTCGCCGCGGCAGCAGTGCCCCGGCGGCGCGCCGGTTTGTTGGAAAAATCCGAGACCTGACTCGATGAACCGCTTGCGAATCCTGGTGCTGGCGCCAGGCTGCAATCCCGAGAGCATCACCATTCCGTTGGAGGGTTACTGCCAGGCCGAGGCGCTGGCCCGCCTGCACGATGTTGTATTGGCCACGCGGCCGGACAGCGAGGCGCCAGTGCGCCGCGCGCACGGCCCCTTCCGCTCAGTCGAGATCGTGCCCATGCCATGGCTCGACCGCTTCCAGAATTGGGCGCTGCGGCGCATCTTCAAGTTCAACTTCCGCAGCCAGTTGCTGACTGCATTCGTCGTCCCCATCTCGCTGGCGTTCGAGTGGCGGGCGTGGCGGCAGTTCCGGCGAAGGCTTGCCGCGGGCGAGTTTGACGTGGTCCTGCGGCTTTTGCCGCTCAGCACGGTTTGCCCCAGCCCCTTCGCATTTTTCCTCCGCAAGGGCCCGATTCCGTACGTCGTCGGGCCGCTCAACGGCGGGCTGCCCTGGCCGCCGGGTTTCAGCCAGGCCCAGCGCCAGAAACAGTGGGTGTCGCCCCTGCGAGGCTTTTACCGGTTCTTGCCCTTCGCACGCTCGATCCGGCACGCCAAGGCGATTATTGCCGGCTCGTCGCACACGTTCTCGGAGCTTGCCGCGCACCGCGACAAGTTATTTTACGTCCCAGAAAACGGGCTGAGCGAATGGGCCTTCGGCGAAGGCCGCCGAGAGGACGCGGAGAGCGACCAGCTCAAACTGATTTTCGTAGGCGCGTTAGTTCCTTATAAGGGGTGTGACCTGGCGCTCAAGGCGGCGGCCAGCCTGATACGAAAACGGCTTGCGTCGTTCACAATCGTTGGCGACGGCCCGGATCGGGAGCGGCTGCACCAGCTCGCGGCCGATCTCGGCATCGCAACAGGCGTGAAATTCCTGGGTGAAGTAGCCCATTCGGAGGTCCTGGAGCGTTTGCGGTTGGCGGACGTGTTCGTCTATCCGTCCGTGCATGAGTTCGGCGGCGCCGTCGTGGTCGAAGCGCTCGCGGCGGGCGCCGTGCCCGTCGTCGCGGATTTTGGCGGTCCGGGCGACAACGTGCATCCCGGCGTGGGCTTCGCCGTGCCTCTCACAGACGAGACCGACGTCATTGCCCAAATCGAGAGAGTATTGACCAGTTTGTCGGAGGACAGGAGTTTGGTTCGAGGATTGCGGGAGAGGGGAATGAGCTACGCCCGCGAGGCGTTCAGCTGGGACGCCAAGGCACGAAAAATTACGGGCATTTTGGAGTGGGTGGCGGGCCGCGGGCCGAAGCCACAACTTCCCTCGCCGAAGCCGTTGGCCCGCCTGGGCCGGTTGCCGGCGGTGCCGGGAGTCGCCGCCGGTCAAGCGTCGGCGTGCGACTGAGGTTGCGAATGGCCTCCCAGCTTGAGCGGCATCGGCGTAGTAGCCGGCGGGCCGGAGGGGTACGGACACTTTTTAAATGAAGATCAGCGTTTTTGGCTTGGGTTATGTGGGCACGGTGACATCGGCGTGCCTGGCGAGCGACGGGCACGAGGTCATCGGCGTCGATCCGGCAAAGACCAAGGTGGATCTCGTCAACGCCGGCAAGTCGCCGATCATCGAGGCCGAAGTTGGCGAACTGCTGGCGCGCGCGGTCCAGGAGGGCCGCCTGCGGGCCACGGCCGACGATGCCGCGGCGGTGCGCGCCAGCGAGCTGTCGCTGGTCTGCGTCGGGACGCCCAGCCAGATCAACGGCAACCTGGACCTGCGCTATATCCGCCGCGTGTGCGAGCAGATCGGCGCGGCGATCTCAGCCAAGCCGGGCCGGCACACGGTCGCCATCCGCAGCACGGTGCTGCCGGGCACGATCCATGACGTGGTGATACCCACTCTCGAGGAACATTCGGGCAAGCGCTGCGGCGCCGATTTCGGCGTGGTCAGCAATCCGGAATTCCTGCGCGAGGGCACGGCGGTGGCCGATTTCAAAGCGCCGCCCAAGACGGTCATCGGCGAAATCGACCGCGCCAGCGGCGACCTCGTGGCTTCCCTCTACGAAAAGCTGGATGCGCCCCTGATCCGCACCGATCTGCGCACGGCGGAGATGGTCAAATACGTGGACAACGCCTGGCACGCGCTCAAAATCGGCTTCGCCAACGAAATCGGCAACTTCGCCAAGCACGCTGGCGTGGACGCGCACCGGGTGATGGATATCTTCTGCCAGGACCGCAAGCTCAACCTCTCCAGCGCCTATCTCAAGCCCGGCTTCGCCTTCGGCGGCTCCTGCCTGCCCAAGGACTTGCGCGCCCTGGCCTATGCCGCCAAGCAGCGCGACCTCGACCTACCCATCCTGCGCGCGATCCTGCCCAGCAACGAGCTTCAGATCGCCCGCGGCACGCAGCTCGTCATGGAAAAAGGCCGCAAGCGCGTCGGCATTCTCGGCTTCAGCTTCAAGGGCGGCACCGACGACCTGCGCGAGAGCCCGGTGATCGAGGTGGTCGAACGCCTGGCGGGCAAAGGCTATGACGTGCGCCTCTATGACCGCAACGTGAGCCTGGCGCGGCTGGTCGGCGCGAACCGCGACTTCATTCTCAACCATATCCCCCACATCTCGAAGCTGATGCTGGAGAGCGTGGAGGCGGTGCTGGCGCACGCCGAAACGGTGGTGATCGCCAACCACGACCCTGAGTTCCAAAACGTCCCGAACCGACTGCGCGACGGGCAGTGTCTCGTGGATTTCGTGCGCATCGCCGGCGAGACCGCGAGCAATGGCCGCTACGATGGCATCTGCTGGTAGCGCGGCGGCAAGCGCGGCCCGGCGCGCCCTGCCGCCGTATGTGCTGATCACGCCGGCGCGCAACGAGGCCGCCTTCATCGAGAAGACGCTCGGCTCCATGGCTGCGCAGACGGTGCGGCCGCTGAAATGGGTGATCGTGGATGACGGCTCGACCGACGACACCGCGGCGATCGTGAGCCGCTATTTGCCGGCCAATCCCTGGATCGAGCTGCTGCCGCGGCCGCGGCGCGCCGAGCGCACTTTCGCCGGCAAGGCCCATTCGCTGGCGGCGGGTTACGAGCGAGTACGGTACCTGCCCTTCGAGGTGATCGGCAATCTGGATGCCGACATCTCCTTCGAGCCGGACCATTTTGAGTTTCTGCTGGAGCGCTTCGCCGCGAATCCCAAACTGGGCGTGGCGGGCACGATCTTCCGCCAAGATGGCGGCTACAGCTCCGACCGCGACAGCTTCGAAGGTTCCCGGTACGTGGCCGGCCAGTGCCAGCTTTTCCGGCGCGCGTGCTGGGAGCAGATCGGCGGCTACGTTCCGAACCCGGCCGGCGGCCTGGATTGGATCGCGGTGACTACGGCGCGCATGCGCGGCTGGGAGACGCGGTCCTACCGGGAGCGGGCATTTTTCCACCATCGCCGCCTGGGAACCGCCGAGAGGGGGCCGGTGGCGGCCATGTTTTCCTACGGGCAAAAAGATTACTACCTGGGCGGGCATCCGCTGTGGCAAGCCTTTCGCGTGGCGTACCGGGCTGTCCGGCCTCCGTACGTCGTCGGAGGCTTGGCGTTGGGGCTGGGCTACGGATGGGCGGCGCTGCGGCGGCTGCCGCGGCCGGTGTCGCGGGAGCTGATGCGCTTCCACCGCCGCGAACAACTGGCCAAGCTGCGGGCCATTTGCGCAGCGCTGGCGCGCGGCCGCAAGCCCGATGCCTTCACGCTGGGAGAGCGCTAGCATGGCAACCCAAACCGCCGCGGTCAAAGTTCTCGGGCCCGAACTCGCCCGGCGAGTAGGCGCGGCGGTCGAGCGCTTCACCGCCTGGCTCGACCGGTTCGGCGAAACCTCCTACGACTTTCAGACCGTCTATGCCAGCCCGGCCGGGCGCGCGGTTAAGCGCCTGTACTATCGCCGGCCGAAGCTCGGAACCTTGGCCGTCGCGCCGATGGTGGCGTGCGAGGCGCTGGCGCCGGCGGCGCGCCGCTTCTTCTGGAAGAAGCAGCGCTTCCCGATCGCCGACGCGCACTTCGCCATGGGCTTCGCGTTTCTGGCGGCGAGCGGCGGCGAGCGCAGGCATTGGGAGCGCGCCCGGCACTTCCTCGAAGTGCTCGAGGAGACGCGCTGCCCGAACCAGCGCGATTATTGCTGGGGCTATCCCTTTCATTGGGAGACCCTCAACGGCACGATCTGGGCGGGCACGCCGCTCATCACCACCACGCCCTACGCCTATGAAGCGTTTTCGCAGGTCTATGCGTTCGATCACGATCCGCGCTGGCGGCGGATCATGGAATCCGTGGCGCATCACTGCTTCGCGGATTACCGCGATCTCGAGACCGGCCCCGGGGCGGCCAGTTCCGGCTACACGCCGGCGCCCGACGACCGCTGCCTGGTCGTGAACGCCAGCGCCTACCGCGCCTTTGTCCTAACCCAAGCGGGCTTGGAGCTGGGCGAGGAGCGGTACCTGGCCAAGGCGGAGCGTTACGTCAACTTCGTGGCTCAGGCGCAGAATCCGGACGGCTCCTGGCCCTACGCGAAGGACGGGCAGCGGAATTTCGTGGACCACTTCCATACCTGCTTCGTGATGAAGGCGCTGGCCAAGATCGAGGCTCTGACCGGCAGCCGAACGGCGGGCGCGGCGATTGAACGCGGCGTGGCCTTTTACACCGCCAACTTGTTCGACGCCGCCGGCCTGCCGCGGCCGTTCGCGCGGCCGCCGCGGCTGATCACCTATCGCCGCGAACTCTACGACTACGCCGAATTCTTGAATCTGGCGGTGCTGCTGCACGGCCGGTTCCCGGCCCTCGACCGCCTGCTGCCGGGCGTAGTCGAGGACCTGCTCGGCCGCTGGCAGAAGCGGAGCGGGGCGTTCCGCTCGCGGCAGCTGCTCCTGGGCTGGGACGACGTGCCCATGCTCCGCTGGGCGCAGGCGCAGCTTTTCCGCAGCCTGTGCTTTTTGCTGGCACGGAGCTGACCCCCGATGTGCGGCATCTGCGGACAATTCAATTTCGGCAGCGGCGCGCCGGTGGCGCGCCGCACGGTCGAGGCGATGGCCCGCTCCATCGCGCATCGCGGGCCCGACGACGAGGGCTTTCACCTCGACGGCGAGCTGGGCCTGGGGTTTCGCCGCCTTTCCATCATCGACCTCGCCGGCGGGCATCAGCCGATGTCGGACAAGAAGCAGTCGGTCTGGCTGGTCTTCAACGGCGAGATTTACAACTTCCCGGATCTGCGGCGCGAACTCGAGGCCCACGGCCATGTCTTCCGCACGCGCTGCGACACCGAGGTCATCATCCACGGCTATCAGCAATGGGGCGATCAAGTCCTGAACCGCCTGAACGGCATGTTCGGGCTGGCGCTTTGGGACGCGCGCCGGCGGCGCCTGCTGCTGGCGCGGGACGCCTTCGGCATCAAGCTCGTGTATTACCGCGCCGGCGGCGGCTCGCTGTGGTTCGGCTCGGAGATGCGCGCCGTGCGCGCGGCCATGCCCGAAGGCGCCGAAGTCGATCCCACGGCGCTGAGCCTCTTCCTGCGCTATCGCTTCACGCCCTCGCCCCACACCATCCTGCGCGGCGTGCGCAAGCTGGCGCCGGGCACCAAGCTGGTGGCCGAAAACGGCGCGTGGCGCGTGAGCCGCTGGTATCAGTTCGCGCCGAAACCGTTCGCGCCGCCGAAGTCGGCGGGCGAGGCGCGCGAGGAGCTGCTGCGGCTTTACCAGCAAGCGGTCAGGCGCCAGTTGATGAGCGACGTGCCGGTCGGCCTGCTGCTCAGCGGCGGCATCGACTCCGGACTGCTGCTGGCGCTGATGAACGGCTGCGGCCGCAATTGGCCGACCTTCACCGTCGGCTACGGCACCAGTTTCGCCGATGACGAGCTGGAAGACGCGGAAGAGACGGCGCGAATTCTCGAATCCCGCCACACCAGCGTCAGGATCTCGCGCAGCCTCTTCGAGCAGGAGCTCGGCAGCATCGTCGGGGCGCTCGAGGAGCCGATCGCGGCGTCCTCGATCGTGCCGATGTATTTCGTCTGCCGGCGCGCGCGCCAAGACGTCAAAGTCGGCCTCGTCGGCCAGGGACCCGATGAGCTCTTCGGCGGCTACCAGCGGCACCTGGGCGCGCGCTACGCCGGCGCGTGGGCCGGCTTGCCGGGCTGGGTGAGAACACCCCTGGCCAAGACGCTCGCGCGGCTGCCGCGCAACGAGGCGCTGCAGCGCGGACTCTACGCGCTCGCGACGCGCGATCGCGTGCGGCGCTACGAGCAGATCCTTTCCCTGCTGCCGGCCCGGCAAGTGGACGGCCTGTTTCAGCCCGGCGTGCTGCGGGAAGACACCGCCGAGAGCCTGCGCGAGTGCTGGGCGGATCTGCTGCCGCTGATGCACGGGACCGACGAACTGGGCGGGCTGCAATTTCTGGAGGTGCGCTCGACGCTGCCCGACGAATTGCTCATGTACGCCGACAAGCTCTCCATGGCGCACAGCCTGGAGCTGAGAGTTCCCTTCCTGGACAAAGACATCGTGGAGTTCGTCGAGCGCCTGCCCGCAAGCTTCAAGGTGCGGAACGGGTCGCGGAAGTGGCTGCATCGCCAGGTCTGCCGGCAATTCTTGCCGGCCGCGATCGTGCGCCGGCCCAAGCGCGGCTTCGCGGTCAACGTGGTGGACGGCTGGTTTCGCGACGCCCTCGGCGGAACGATGGCGAACGTCTTCAACGACGAGCAGTCGGCCATGTACCGGTATTTTCGTCCCGCGGAAGTTCGGAAGCTCCACGCGGAGCATGCAGCCGGGCGGCGGGACTATCACAAGCTCCTGTTCAGCCTGGTGGTCTTCGAGCATTGGTTGCGCACCAACGCGCCGTCCGAGCCCGTGGCGGCGGCCGCTTCGTCTGGAAGTGCAGATCCATCTCGAGTGCATTGAGAGGCGCCGTGACACGCAAAGTGCTCATCATCGTCGAGAACTCGCCCGTTCCGGCCGATCCGCGGGTCTGGGCCGAAGCGCTGGCGCTGCGCCGGGCCGGCTACCAGGTATCGGTGATTTGCCCGGGCGATTCGCGCCGGAAGTTGAAATGGCGGGAAACGATCGAAGGCGTTCACATTTACCGGCACTGGGCGCCGCGGGAAGGCCTGGGCCGCTTCAGCTACCTCGTCGAATACCTGGCCGCGCTGCCCCTGGAGTTCGCGCTCGCCGTATGGGTTTACCTTCGCCGCGGCTTCCAGGTGATTCAGGGCTGCAATCCGCCCGACACGATCTTTCTCGTGGCCGCGCCGTTCAAATTGCTCGGGGTCAAGTACATCTTCGATCATCACGATGCCTCGCCCGAGCTGTACTGGGCGAAATACGAACGGCGCGATTTCGCCTATCGGATTCAAGTTTGGCTCGAGCGGCTGACCTATTGGTTCAGCGATGTGGTAATCGCCACCAACGAAAGCTACCGGCAACTGGCAATCGAGAGAGGAAGCCGCAAACCGGAGCAAGTGTTTGTCGTTCGCAATGGGCCGAACCTCGACCGGGTCAAGCGCCTGCCCCTAAATCCCCAGTGGCGGAAAGGGAAGCGATTCCTGGTCGGATATGTCGGCGTGATGGCCGAGCAAGACGGCCTGGACCTGTTGGTGCAGACGGCGGCCCATTTCAAGCGAACGGGAAGGCTGGATACCCATTTCGCCTGCGTCGGCGCCGGGCCTTCGCTCGAATCCTTGCGTGAAAGAGTGCGCGCCCTCGGCTTAGCCGATATGGTGACCTTCACGGGGCGGCTGCCGGACAGAGAAATGCTGGAGATCTTGTCCACGGCGGATGTTTGCGTGAATCCCGACAAGCCCTGTGAGATGAACAACATTTCAACCATGATCAAGATCATGGAATACATGGCGCTGGCGAAACCGATCGTGCAGTTCGAGTCGCGGGAGGGCCGGGTGAGCGCGGGCGAGTCTTCCCTGTATGCGGACCCGCGCGCCGGGATTCAAGATTTCGCCGAAAAGATTCAATGGCTCCTAGACCATCCCAAGGAACGAGAGGAGATGGGCGCGCTAGGGCGGCGGCGCGTGGACGAGAAACTGGCCTGGAAGTACTCGATACCGCATCTGCTGGCGGCTTACGATCGCGCCTTTCAGCGGCGCGGATCGAAGATAGCGCCGCCTGAGGCCGGCGCCGGCGAGACCAAGACCGCCGCCGATTTGGAGCCCGTGGCGCGGGAATCCGGCACGGTCGAGCCGTCGCGCGCCGCCGCCGGGCGGGCGTCATCATCCTGTTGAAAGACGATGCGATACATCGCTAAATCGCTCTTTTTTTGGGGAGGCAAGAACACCCATGTGTGACGTGGCCATCTTTGGGGCGGGGCCGTATGGGCTCTCGCTGGCGGCGCACCTGAGCACCGTGCCGGGGCTCGAGGTGCGCATCTTCGGCGAGCCGATGTCGTTTTGGCAGACGCAGATGCCGCGGGGCATGTACCTGCGGTCGAATTGGCCGGCGACGCACATCGCCGCGCCGGCCTCGGCGGGCGACTCGCTCGGCCTCGCCGCCTTCGGACGCGAGGACGGCCAGCCGGTGCCCTATCCGGCGCCGCTCGAGCAGTTCGTGCGCTATGGGCTGTGGTACCAGCGCCGCGCCGTGCCCAACGTCGAGCGGCGCACCGTGCGCCGCCTCGATGCCGTCAACGGCAGCTTCCGCCTTACGCTCGACGGCGGCGAAACGGTCGCGGCGCGGCGGGTCATCGTCGCCGCCGGCATCGGCGGCTTCGCGCGCCGGCCGCCGCAGTTCGACGGCCTGCCGCCGGAGCTGGCCTCGCATACCGCCGAGCACAGCGACCTGGCGCGCTTCGCCGGGCAAAGCGTGCTGGTCGTCGGCAGCGGGCAGAGCGCGCTCGAATCCGCCGCGCTGCTGCACGAGAGCGGGGCTCAAGTCGAGGTGATCGGCCGGGCGAATCACATCAACTGGCTGCAAGGCTTCCTCTCCTATACGCTGCACCATCGCCTCGGTACGGTTGTCAAAAAGGTCCTTTATGCGCCGACCGACGTGGGTCCGGCGGGATTGAGCCAGCTGCTGGCGCGGCCGGCGCTCTTCAACCTGCTGCCGCGCTCCACCCGCGACAAGCTGTGGAAGCGCGCGGTGCGGCCGGCCGGCGCGCGCTGGCTGGTGGCGCGGCTCCAATCGGTGCCGATCCGGCTCGGCCGCCACGTGATCGCGGCCCGCGAGCAGGGGGGCAAGGTCCACGTGCGGCTGGATGACTTCAGCGAGCGCGTGGTGGATCACGTGCTGCTCGGCACCGGCTATCGCGTGGATATCGCCCGCTACGGCTTCTGGGCCCCCGCGCTGCTCGAGCGGATCGAGCGCGTCAACGGCTATCCCACGCTCGGCCCGGGGCTCGAGACCTCGGTGCCCGGACTGCATATCGTCGGCGCGCCGGCGGTGCGCAGCTTCGGGCCGATCATGCAGTTCGTCTCCGGCACCCGCTATGCCGGACCGGCAGTTTTGCGCTTCATGCAGCGCCGGCAGGCGCGCGCGCAGGTGCGGGTCGCGGCGGCGACGGTATGAGCGTGGCGGCCACGCGCCAACCGGCGGCGGCAGCCATCGGCGCGACCACGGCGGGGGCCGTGGTGATCGGCGGCGATTACCAGGGCCTGGGCATCGTCCGCAGCCTCGGGCGGCGGGGGGTGCCGGTGTGCGTCATTGACGACGAGCGCTCCATCGCGCGCTTCTCGCGCTACACCAAGATCGCCGAGCACGTGCCCAGCCTGCGCGACGAGCGCGAGGCGGTCCAAGCCGTGCTCGAGATCGGCCAGCGTCACGGCCTGCGCGGCTGGATTCTCTACCCCACGCGCGACGAGACGGTGGCGGCGCTGTCACGCTTCCGGCCCGAGCTCAGCGAGTTCTTTCGCGTGCCGACGCCGGCCTGGGATACGGTGCAGTGGCTGTGGGACAAGCGCAATACCTACCGGAAAGCGCAGGCCCTCGGCATGCCGGTGCCGGCTACCTGGTACCTCCAGCACGTCGAGGAACTCGAAACCATTACCGCCGAACCGCCCTATGTGGTCAAGCCGGCGATCAAGGAGCACCTCTTTTACGCCACGCATGTGAAGGCGTGGCGCGCCGATTCCCTCGCCGAGCTGCGCGAGATTTTCCGGCGCGCCGCCGCTCACGTCCAGGCGGGAGAAGTGATGGTGCAGGAGCTGATTCCCGGCGGCGGCAGCCAGCAGTTCTCGTTTTGCGCGTTCTTCAAGGATGGCCGCGCGCTCGCCAGCATGACGGCGCGGCGCACGCGCCAGCATCCGATCGAATTCGGGCGGGCGAGCACCTATGTCGAAACCGTCGAGGCGCCCGAACTCGAAGACTTGGCGCTGCGCTTCTTGCGGGACATCAACTACTACGGCTTGGTCGAACTGGAGTTCAAGCGCGACCCGCGCGATCAGCGCTACAAGCTGCTCGATGTCAACGGCCGTACGTGGGGCTATCACACGCTCGGAGCTGCGGCGGGCGTGGACTTTCCCTATCTGCTGTACGCCGATCAGCTCGGCTTGCCGGTCGCGGAGCAGCGGGCGCGGCCGGGGGTCCGCTGGATTCGCCTGGTCACCGATTTGCCCGTGGGCTTGCAGATGATCTGCGGCCGCCTGCAGCGCTTGCGCGATTACTGGGCGTCGGTGCAAAGGGCTGATACCGAAGCCGTCTTCAGCGGCCGCGATCCGCTGCCGGGAATTGCGGAACTCGGATTGCTTCCGTACCTGCTTGTCAAGCGCGGCTTTTGAAGAGGCCGCTAGAGCGATGCCATGATGCCGGCGATTCAACTGCAAGCCCGGTTGAAAGTGGCGCGGATCGATCCGCTACTCGACCCGCGCTGGCGTCAATTGCTCGACCGCCATCCCGACGCCGGAATTTTTCATACCCCGGCCTGGCTGGAAGCGTTGCGGCGGACCTATGGCTATGAGCCGGTGGTCTTTACCACCGCCGCTCCAGGCGCGCCGCTGAGCGATGGCGTCGTCTTTTGCCGCGTACGAAGCTGGCTGACCGGCGATCGGCTGGTCTCGCTTCCCTTTTCGGATCACTGCCAGCCTTTGCTTCCCGCTGCGGATGCACGAGCGATCTGGAGCGCGTTAATTACGGCCGCAGCCCAGGAGAAGCGCAAATATCTGGAAATTCGCCCAGTCCATTGGGAGGATCTCGCGCCGCCGCCGGACGGCGCCTGGGACCAAGATTGCCGGTACGCTTTCCATGTCGTGGACTTGACGCCGCCGCTCGAGCTTTTGCTGCGCACCTTTGACGATAGCTGTGTCCGCCGCCGCATTCGCCGCGCCGAGCGGGCAGGGCTCGAGTGCATCTCCGGGCGCTCGCCCGAGCTGATCGGCGAGTTCTTCGATCTGCACGCGGCTACCCGCCGCCGCCACGGTTTGCCGCCGCAGCCTAAGGCGTGGTTTGCCAATCTCGCCGCCTGTCTCGGAGACCGCCTCCGCGTTCACCTGGCGCGCCATCAGGGGCGCCCGATCGCGGCCATCGTCACGTTATTGTTTCGCGACACGCTGACTTATAAATTCGGCGCCTCCGATGCCGGCTTCCATCGCCTGGGCGTCATGCCGTTCTTGTTTTGGCGCGCCATCGAAGCCGGCAAGGGACAAGGCGCGGCTCGGTTTGACCTCGGACGGTCGGATAAAGGCAACGCCGGTCTGATTGCCTTCAAGGGCAACTGGAACGCGGAAAAACGGGAATTGACCTATCTGCGTTTCCCCCGGCGAACCGGCGCGAAGCGCACGCTGGGACAGGTCGAACGAGCCGGGCCGACCCTCCTGGGCCGGCTGCCTGCGCCAATGCTGACATTTCTTGGCAGGGCGTTCTACCGGCATTTAGGTTGATGGAAACTTTTCGACCTTTCTTTGCAACGCCTTGCACACGGGCCTCCAACCATAAGAATAAATTCATTCTTTTCTTGCACGACCGCACATCTTTTTTGGCATGATGATTGCCCACACGGCCAGGGAGTTGCGCTGATGGGAAGCCTTTTATTCGAGCACTTTCGGTTTTCAGAGGGGTTTGACGGGATATTGCATCCGGCTTTGTCCCATACCCATACTGGATTTTTCCGAATTGGGCCGGAGACGATTGCCTATGGCCGGGTGGCCAAGGCCAAGACCGCGGGCCACGCCGAGCAAGCCCACGACGATGCCCTGCGCTATGCCGCAATCGAGAACGGGGAATGCCGGCTGCCGTTCAGCGCCGATGAACTGATCAACAACCTGCGGCTGGAGCGCTATCCCGGCGTGGGCTATGCCGCCGGCGCGGGGCCGCTGCCGCGGCGCATCGCCGAGGCGGTCTACTACGCGCTGCGCCCGGTTCTGGGCGTCGCGGTTCGCAAGCACTTGCAGCGCTCGGTGGTTCGCGGCACCAGCGGCAAGCAGCGCTTCCCTGCATGGCCCACCGATACCACGGTGGAGCGGATCTTCGACCAGTTGCTGCTGCTGGCCATGCGCGCTCACGGGGTGAAGCGCGTGCCTTTCATCTGGTTCTGGCCGGACGGCTACTCCTACGCCGTGGTCATGACCCACGACGTCGAGGAGGCCGCCGGCCGCGACTTCGTCGAAACGCTGATGGATCTGGACGAGAGCGCGGGCTTTAAGGCGGCGTTCGAAGTGATTCCGGAGCGGCGGTATGAGGTGACCGACGCTTGGCTGAATCGGATCCGCGAACGCGGGTTTGAGATCAACGTCCACGATCTCAACCACGACGGACACCTCTTCAGCAACTACCAGGAGTTCTTGCGCCGCGCGAAAAAGATCAATGAGTACGGCCGTGCATGGGGCGCGCGCGGATTCCGCTCCGGCGTTCTGTACCGGAACCTGCGTTGGTTCGATGCGCTTCAATTCGATTACGACATGTCTTTGCCGACCGGCGCGCACTTCCATCCTCAGAGCGGCGGGTGCTGCACGGTACGGCCCTATTTCCTCGGGAACCTCGTGGAACTGCCAGGCTCGGCAATCCAGGACTACATTCTCTTCCACATCCTCGGCGATTACTCCACGAAGATCTGGGAGGGCCAACTCGAAACCATCGCCGCGGTGCATGGATTGCTTTGTTTTTCGAATCATCCGGATTACCTGGCCGAATCCCGCGCCCGGGCAGTGTATGCAACGTTTCTCCAACAGGCAGCCGAACTGCGCGCAAAGGGCGATATGTGGGCCCCGCTCCCTCGAGACGTGGCCGCCTGGTGGCGGCAGCGCCACGCGATGCGCCTGGTCGCGGACGGGAACGAGTGGCGGATCGAAGGCGCCGGCGCCGAGCGGGCGCGCGTCGCCTACGCGGAAGACGCCGGGGATGGACTCCGGTACCAGCTGGCGGCGCCGCACCCGGCGCTCGCCCAAGTTCCGGCGCGCAAGGCGTGATGGCGACCGCAATCGAGCAACGAGAGATGCACCGCCGCAAGCGCGAACCCGAGCCCGGGGCTGACATCGCCGGCCGGCTGGCCGTCATTTGGCGCGAACTGCTCGGGCTCGAAGCCCTCGGCTACGACGACAACTACTTTGACCTCGGCGGCGACTCCTCCCTCGCCGTCCAGCTCTTCGCCCAGATCGAGCGCGTCTTCGGCGTCAAATTGCCGTTGGCCAGCCTCTTCGACGCACCGACGGTGCGCCAGCTCGCAGAGTTGATTGGACAGAACTCGCGCGGCGCGGCGTGGTCGCCGCTGGTGAGCTTGCAGCCGGCAGGTTCGCGCCCGCCGTTGTTCTTGATGCACGGCGCGGGCGGCCATGTGATGATCTACCGCGAACTGACGCTGCGCCTTGGCGCCGACCAGCCGGTTTACGGCCTGCAAGCCCCGGGGCTCGACGGCGTCAGCGCGCCGCTTCAAACCGTCGAAGAGATGGCGGCGATGTACGTACGCGAGATGCGCCGCCTGCAGCCCCGTGGGCCTTATTTCCTCGGCGGGTATTGCGGCGGCGGCACCATCGCCTATGAAGCCGCCCAACAGTTATGCCAGGTTGGAGAGCGAGTCGCATTGCTGGCGCTGTTGGACACGAGCAATTGGCGGCTCATGTCCTCGCCGTCGCTTTGGGGGCGAGCCGTGCATACGGCGGAGCAGGTGAATTTTCATGTCGCGAACCTTCTCCGCCTCGACGCACAAGGCCGCGCGCGCTTTCTCAAGGCGAAGATGCGCGATCTGCGTCTGCGCGGGAAGGTGTGGCGCGGCCGTTGGTCGAGCGGCGCTCACGCGCAGTTGCGCGCCTTGGCCGCCGTTTGGCGCGCCAATGACGAGGCCTGCCTGCGATACGCGGCCAAGCCGTATCCCGGCGCGCTGATTGATTTTCGGCCGGCGCGCCAATATCGGGCGATCCGCCAACCCAGCTTGAAATGGGAGGCGCTCGCCCTAGGCGGTCAGAAAGTGGTTATCTTGCCCGTGGATCCGGCCGGCATGCTGGTCGAACCCTTCGTAGCTCATTTGGCGCGAGCGCTGCGCGAAGCGATGGACCAGGCCATCGCAACCGGCGCCCAAGGCGTTGCGAACGCCCAGGCCGTCTAAGGCGGCAAACGATGTGCGGCGTCGTCGGCATCTTTAACCCCTCGGAAGCAGTGGACCCCGAAACCCTGCGCCGGGCCACGCTGCGCCTCGCTCATCGCGGGCCCGATGGACAGCGGCAATGGATTTCCTCCGACGGACGCGCCGGCCTCGGCCATGCGCGGCTCAGCATCATTGACCTGACGACGGGCGATCAGCCGCTGGTGAATGAGGACGGCCGTTTGCACACGGTCGTCAACGGCGAACTGTACGGCTACGAGGAGCAACGGCGCGAACTGGAAGCCGCCGGGCATCATCTGAACACGAAGTCCGACAGCGAGATCGTCCTGCACTACTACGAAGATCTGGGGCCGCGATGCCTGGAACGGCTGCGCGGCGAGTTCGCCATCATCCTCTGGGATGACGCTGCGCACCGCGTCTTCGCCGCTCGCGACCGATTCGGCATCAAGCCGCTCTACTACGCCGAGTACAACGGCACGCTGTACCTAGCCTCGGAAGTCAAGGCGCTGCTCGCCGCCGGAGTGCCGGCGTGCTGGGATGGCGCGAGCGTCTATGACGCCCTGCTCTTCGGGCCGTCGCCGCGGCGCTCACTCTTCGGCGGCATCGGGCAAATTCCTCCCGGACATTATTTGATCGCCGATGCCTGCGGCATTACCTTGCAGCGCTATTGGGATTTCGACTATCCCGTCGAACCCGCGCCGGCGCGCTCCGACGAAGCCTGGGCCGAGGAGTTTCGCGGCGCGCTCGAAGAGGCGATCCGGCTGCGCCTGCGCGCGGACGTGCCGGTCGGCTGCTACCTGAGCGGCGGCATCGATTCGTGCGCCATCCTCGCTCTGGCGGCGCGCCACCATCCCGCCCCGATTCGCGCCTTCACGCTATCGTTCGATCGGCCGGAATACGACGAGTGCGCCACCGCCGCATGCATGGCGGCGCGCGCCGGCGCTCTGTTTCAGCCGATTCCCGTGCGCCAGGAGGAGATCGCCGACCGGGCCGCCGACGCGATCGCCCAGGCGGAAACATTCCTGGCCAATGCGCACGGCGTCGCCAAGTTCTTGCTGAGCCGCGCGGTGCACGACGCCGGTTACAAGGTCGTGCTCACTGGCGAGGGATCGGATGAGATTCTGGGCGGCTACATGCATTTCCGCCAAGACCTCCACCCTCAACCCGCGGCGGGCGAGGCGGCGAACGCCGCCTTCGACGGCGCCGGCCCGGCGCTGGCGTACGTACGCGACCGGCTGGGGTTCGTGCCCGCCTGGATGCGCATCTCCGCCGTGCAAAATAACCGGCTGCGCAACCTATTGACCGAGGATTTTCGCCGCCAGTTTCAGCCCCGGGATGCCGATTGGCTCGATGAAATGGATGTCGCCGGCCAGCTCGCGGGCCGCGAACCGCTCAACCAATCCCTTTACCTTTGGGCCAAGACCCGCCTGCCCAACTATTTGCTCGCCGTGCTCGGCGATCGCATGGAGATGGCCCACTCGGTGGAGGGCCGTGTGCCCTTTCTCGACCATCACGTGGTCGAAGCGGCGCGGCGGCAGCCGCCGGCGCAAAAGATTCGCGGGCCGGTGCACAAGTTCGTGCTCCGCCAGGCAATGCGCGATTTCGTGACCGATGAGGTCTTTCGCCGGCCCAAGCAGGCCTTTCTCAGCCCGCCCGTGCTGCTCGAACGGGATCACCGACTCGGCCAATTCGTCGAGGATACGGTCAACGGCGGAACGCTCAAAGAGCTCCCATTCTTCGATACAAAAAAGGTCCGCGCCTTTATCAAGGAGGTACATGACGGCGGGGATACCGCTCGAGCGGCGAACGATACTGCCATGCTGACGGTGATGAGCGCGTGCGTGCTGCAAGAACGCTACAAGCTTGCCGCCTGACCGGCAAGCATTCCTCTGACCATGGAGCAGCGAGCGAACTCGACCCAATCCACCGGCGGCGAAAGCAAGCCGGCGGTCAAGCGCTGGAAGCCCGAGACCATCGCCATTCACGAGGGCTACAGGCCTGAACCGACCACCAAGGCCGTCGGCGTCCCTATCTACCAGACGGTGGCGTACGAGTTCGAGAGCGCCGAGCACGGCGCCGCGCTGTTCAACAACGAGGTCGAGGGCAACATCTATAGCCGTCTGGGCAACCCCACCAACGCCGTCCTCGAAAAGCGGATCGCGGCGCTCGAAGGCGGCGTCGAAGCCCTGGCCGTCAGCTCCGGCATGACCGCCGTGTACTACGCCCTGGCTAACCTGGTCGAGGCCGGCGACAACTTCATTTCCCTGCCGCAGCTTTATGGCCGGACCTACACCCTTTTCGCGCATGTCTTTCCGCGTCAAGGCGTGGAGGTCCGATTCGCCGCGAACGAAGCGCAAACCGAGCGGCTGATCGACGGCAAGACCAAAGCGATTTTCTGCGAGAGCGTCGGCAATCCGGCCGGCAATGTCGCCGATCTCGCGGTCTTGGCCGAGATCGCGCGCCGCCATGGCGTGCCGCTGGTAGTCGATAACACGATCGCCACGCCGATTCTGTTGCGGCCGATCGAATACGGCGCCGACATCGTCGTGCACGCCGCCACGAAGTTCCTCTGCGGGCACGGAACCACGATCGGCGGATTGATCGTGGATAGCGGCCGCTTCTCCTGGCTCCGCCATCGCGATCGCTTTCCCCAGTTCAGCCAGCCCGAACCGGCCTACCACGACGTGGTTTACACCCAGCGCTTCGGCGACGCCGCCTATCTGGCACGATGCCGCACGCTGGGCATGGGCAATACCGGCGCGGTGCTCGCGCCTTTCAACGCCTTCTTGATCTTGCAAGGCGTCGAAACCCTGGCCTTGCGCGTCGAGCGCCATGTCGAGAACGCCCGGCGCGTCGCCGAATTCTTGCGCAGTCACGAGCGCGTCGCCTGGGTCAGCTATGCCGGTTTTCCCGACAGCCCGCTGTATCCGATGGCGCGCAAGTACCTGGGCGATCGCTGCGTTTCCCTGCTCACCTTCGGCGTCAAGGGCGGCTATGAGGCCGGCATCCGCTGCTTCAACGCGTTGCAGTTGTTCATGCGCATGGTGAACATGGGCGACGCCAAGTCGCTGGCCTGTCATCCCGCTTCCACTACCCACCGCCAGCTCACTCCGGAAGAGCAAGCCAAGGCGGGCGTAACGCCGGAGATGCTGCGCCTCAGCATCGGGATCGAGCACATCGACGACATTCTCGAAGACCTGGATCAAGCCCTAGCGGCCTCGGCGGCGGCGGAGTCGAGCACGAGGGCGGTGGCGGGGGCCGCGGCCGTCCGCGGCTGAAGCGGGAATGCTCCGTCGAAACACAATCGGCAGCGTCGGCCCGCGGTCGCGGCGTCCTCCGGCATCGGCCAGATCCGGCGAGCTGTCCGTCGTGCTCGTCAACAACATGCCTGACGCGGCGCTGCGCGATACGGAGGCGCAGTTCCTAAACCTGCTCGAGGGCGCGGCCGGCAGCCGCGCCGTCCGAGTCAGCTTTTGTTCGTTGCCGAGCGTGCCGCGCGGCGAGACAGCGCGAGCGCATATCGCGCGGAATTACCTGACCCTGAGTGAGTTATGCAACGGACGTCCGGTGGATGGCCTCATCGTGACCGGCGCCGAGCCGCGTACGCCCTCGCTCCGGCATGAGGCTTATTGGCCGGAGCTGCTGCAACTTTTCGCCTGGGCCGAGGACAACACGAGTTCGGTCATCCTCTCTTGCTTGGCCGCGCACGCGGCGGTGTTGGCAGCCGATGGCGTCGAGCGCCATCTTCTCCCGACGAAGCGCTGCGGAGTCTTTGCCTGCGCCCCCATCGTCGATCACCCGCTGCTGCGCGGCATCCTGGAGCCGATTCCCCTGCCGCACTCTCGTTGGAACGAACTCTGGGAGTCGGAATTGACCGCGGCTGGGTACCGCCTCCTGACCCGTGCCGAGATCGCGGGCGTCGACATCTTCGAGAAGCGGCGGCGCGCAAGCTTGTTCCTCCATCTGCAGGGCCATCCCGAGTACGGCGCGCACACGCTGCTCAAGGAATATCGCCGTGATGTCAAGCGGTTCCTGACGGGAGAGAGGACGGATTTCCCGGTGCTTCCCTATGGATATTTCGATGAGATCGGTGAGCGCGCTTTCCGGGAGTTCCAAGCCAACGCGCTCGCCGACGCCCGGCCGGAACTCATGTCTCTGTTCCCGGATGCGGCCGCCACGTCCCTGCGCGCGCGCTGGCACGGGGCGGCATTGCGCCTCTACGCCAATTGGCTTGACTGGTTGCAAGCGGCGCGGCCCTCGCTGGCAATGGTCGCCGTGCACGGCTCGGTTTGATGAATAGCCTGGATGTCACACGCATCGACGCGCTGGCCCAGGCTTGGGCCGCGATAGCGCCGGAACATACCGCGGTAGTCGACGCCGGCGGAGCGTGGAACTATCGCCAGCTCGAGACCACGATCGCCGAAGCCGCTGCCTGGCTGCGCCAACTCGGCGTGCGGCCCGGCGACCGGGTCATGCTGGTGGCGGAAAACTGCCGCGCCTACGCCGCACTGCTCTTCGCCACCGTCCGGCTCGACGCTTGGCCCGTGCTCGTGAACGCTCGCTTGTCGCCGGCGGAGATCGAGACGATTCGGAGCCACTCGGGAGCGCGCTGCGTCATTGTGACCGCCGGCGTCACACCGCGCGCCGCGGCGCACGCGCGTCAGCTCGGCGCCGAAAGCCTGGCGCTCGGCGTCCTCGGCCCCCTCGCCGTCACACCCGTCAACGATGCCGCGCAACCGGAGCCTGTCGAGCGCGAAGCCGCCGAGCGCGTCGCCGCCGTCCTCTATACGTCCGGCACCACCGGCCGCCCTCGTGGCGTGATGCTCACCCACCGCGGTCTGCTTTTCGCTGCCCGCGCCGCCGCCGAGATCCGCGCCATCAACTCCGAGGATCGGCTCCTCGGCGTTTTGCCCCTCACCCATTCGAGCGGCCTGTCATTGGTACTGCTGTCCGCTATGGTAGGCGGCGCCGCAGTGCACGTTTCTCACCGCTTCGATCCGGTCTCGATCCTGAGCGAGTTGGAACAGCAGCGGCTCACCGTCTTCATCGGCGCGCCCGCGATGTTCGCGCAACTGCTCGACTACGCGAAGTTCCGCTCCTTGCAATCCGTGCGCGTTCCCTCCCTCCGGCTGCTGTCGTCTTGCAGCTCGCCGCTGTTTGATCCGATCAAAGAGGGGATGGAGCGGCTCTTCGGCCTGGTGCTCCATAACGGCTACGGGATCACCGAATGTTCGCCAGGCATCGCCGCCACGCGCCTGGATGAGCCGCGTAAGGATACTTCGGTGGGACGGCCCTATCCTGGAATTGAGCTCAGGATCGTTGGCAGCGACGGAAAAGACTTGCCATCAGGAGCGCCTGGGGAGTTGTGGCTGCGCGGTCCCAATGTCATGAAGGGGTACTACCGCGCCCCACAAGAGACAGCTGCGGTGCTGACCAGGGACGGTTGGTTCAAGACCGGAGACCTTGTCAGGATGGAGGGCGGCCATCTTTTGATACTCGGACGCACGAAAGAGCTCATCATTCACTTTGGCTTCAATGTCTATCCTGCTGAAATCGAAGCGCTTCTTGAAACACATCCTGGCGTCGAGCGGGCCGCGGTGATCGGGCGGCGGGTGGCGGATGCTGAGGGCGGCGAGACGATTATTGCCTTCGTGCGCATCGCCGCCGGCGCCTCGGTTTCGATGAGCGAACTCCATTCCTTCGTGGAAGGCGCGCTCGCCGCGTACAAACGTCCCGCCGAGATCATTCCGATTTCGGAGTGGCCATTGACTCCTACGGGAAAGGTCAAGAAGGAAGAGCTTGCCCGCCTCCTCGACGCCAAAGCGGCGGCCCTCTGAGCGGCCCAGCCGGCGGCCCACCAAACCCGCCGTCGGCGTCAGCGCCAACGTTCCGGCGGAGCTGCTCGACCTTCTGCCTTCGAGGATCGAGCTCGTTCAACTTCCCTCGGAGCCGAGCAAGCCGCTTCCGGTGGAGTTTTGGATCGCTCCGGTTTATCGCCGCGAAGCGGAGCGTGTTCTCCCCTGGCTGCGCGGCCTGGGCGTGATCCAATCGGTGCTCGCGGGAGTCGATTGGCTCCTCGATGTAGCCCCATCTGGAGTCACGATCTGCGATGGCCGCGGCATTCATTCCGCCGCCACCGCGGAATGGGCCGTCACCACAATCCTCGCGTCCCTGAAATATTTGCCGCTGTACGGCGACATCCAGCGCCAGGGCCTTTGGAAACGGCGGGACGAGGCCGAAGATCTGTACTTGTCCCTGCATCCCACGGACAAGCGCAATTATCCCGCCACACGCTGCGAAGAGTTGTATGGCAAGACGGTGCTGATCGTCGGATATGGCGACATCGGTCGTGCCATTGAAGCCAGGCTGCGTCCCTTCGGCTGCAGCTTTCTGCGTATCGCCCGGCGTGCGCGGCGGGGCATCTCAGACGCAAGCAAGCTACACGAACTCCTGCCAAAAGCCGACGTGGTCGTGCTCAGCGTGCCCGCGACGCGGGAGACCGCCGGACTGATCGGCGCTCGCGAACTCGCATTGCTGCGGCGAGCAGCGCTTTTGGTGAATGTGGCCCGGGGTTCCGTGGTTGACACTGCGGCGCTTCTCGAGGCCCTAGCGGCAGAGCGAATTCGCGCCGCTCTCGACGTTACCGATCCAGAGCCGCTCCCGTCGGAGCACCCCCTTTGGCACGCGCCCAATACGCTGATCACCCCGCATATTGCCGCTTCCAGCCCAGTGTTCATGCGACGGGCGATAACCTTCGCCGCGGCGCAACTGCGCCGGTACATGCACGGCGGTAAGCTAGTCAACGTCGTGGCTAACGGCTACTGACCGCGCGCCGGCCTGTCGCCTTCCAAGCGGCCCGATTAAGAAATGCGCGGCTGACCCGCTTCCGTCAGGGTTGATGACCATGCCTTCGCGCTCCTCACCTCGCGCATGGCGCCTCGTCTTCGGGGTGTTCGCAGGATTGGCGCTCGCGTCCTGTTCGCGTAAGCCCGCACCGCGGGTCGCGGCGCCCGCTCATGTTTGGAGCGCTCCAGCCGCGGCTCGCTATCTCGATCAGCGGGAGGCCACCTGGGAGCACTGGCCGGTGGCGGCGCGCGATCACGGCACGTTTTGCATCTCCTGCCACACCGCTTTGCCCTACGCGCTGGCGCGTCCAAGACTTTCGCGGACGCTCGGTGAGGTCGATCCCCCCGCTCCCGAGCTCAGCCTCTTGACCGATGTGCGGGAGCGCGTCGCCTTGGGCGCCGCGGCACAACCTTACTACTCCGATCGCACCTACGGAGCCGGCAAGGCGCGCCAGTCTCTCGGCACCGAATCGGTGCTGAACGCGCTGATCCTAGCCGAGGCGGATGCCGGGATGGGCGCGCTGCGCCCCGATACGCTCGCGGCGTTCGCCCAGATGTGGTCACAACAGGAAACGACCGGACCCCAGCGTGGCGCCTGGCCATGGCTTCAATTCCATAACGAACCGTTCGAAGCCCATGACTCCGCCTACTACGGCGCTGCTCTCGCGGCTGTTGCCGTGGGCCTCGCGCCCGCCAATTACCGCGAAGCGCCCGCCATCGAGGTACACCTCCAATCCCTGCGCGACTACCTGAGCCGCTCCTACAGCCACGAATCCCTTCTCAATCGGCTTACGGCCTTGTGGGCCTCAGCGAAGCTGCCCGACATCCTATCCGTGCCCCTAAAGCGCCAGACGATTCGCGATGCGTATGCCGCGCAGCAGAGCGACGGCGGCTGGAGCCTCGGCCCGCTGATTTGGAGTTGGGAAGACTGGAGCCCGAAGTCTTTGCTCAGATCGGTACGCTCACGCTCCGGGCCGCTCGCGAATCATAGCGATGGATATGCAACCGCGCTGGCCGTCAACGCCCTGCTTGCCGCGGGAATTCCTAGAACCGAACCGCACCTCGCCCGGGCACTCGCCTGGCTCGAAGAGAATCAACAACCGCAGGGGTTTTGGCGCTCATATTCCCCAAACTATCGAATTGATCCAAATTCGCACATGGGATTGTTCATGAGCGATGCAGCCACTTCCTTCGCCATCCTGGCGCTCACGAATCCGAAGGCACAACCATAAAAAGTCTCCATGGCCACGCCTCGTCGAGGCCGAGCCGCAAGGCATGGCCACCATCTCGATTTGTTTCTTCCTCGCCCGCGCGGTTTCAAATCCTGGCTAGTCTTGCCCGTCCGCGCACAGCACCCGCCCGCGTCCGATAACCCTCCGTTCGCGTTCACCCCGGCCCGCTGAAATTAGACTTTCCGCCTGCAATCCCACGGCGCCGGAGGTCTGCCCAGCCACCCATCTGTCGCGTCACCAAACTGCTCGACGCCGGTGTCGAGGCTGAGCCGGCCGACGCCGCTTCGACTCCCCGTTTAGAATGACGGGATCGTCACCTGCACCTGATTCGAGTACGCGCTTTCGACCCCTTGCGAATCCACCCCCGTCACGACGTAGTAGTAGGTTTGCCCGTCGAGAACGGTGGTATCCGTAAAGCTGGCGGTGGTAAGAAGCGTCGTGCTCACAAGTGTGTACGGCCCGCCTGACACCTGCGAGCGATAGACGTTATACCCGTTGACCGGTGATGCGCTTGCCTGCCACGTGAGCGCGACAGAATGCTGCTTCGCCCCGGTTCCGCTGAGCCCGACCGATAGCGAGGCGTTGGTCGCATCGCTGGCGATGGTCAGGCTGCCGGTGATGGATCCGCTGGCTTGGGGCGCGAAGACCACCCCGAAACTGACGCTCTGCCCCGCCGCCACCGATAGCGGAAACGCCGGCGTATTGCTCGCCAGGCTCATCCCCGCCCCCGTCACCGCCGCCGACGAGATCGTCGCCGTCGCCGTCCCCGTGTTCGTCACCGCCACCGACAGCGTCGAGCTCTGCCCCACCGTCACGCTGCCGAAGCTCAAGCTCGTCGGGTTCGCCGTAAGCGGCCCCTTCACCGGCGCCGAGGCCCCGGTTCCGCTAAGCCCGACCGATAGCGAGGCGTTGGTCGCATCGCTGGCGATGGTCAGGCTGCCGGTGATGGATCCGCTGGCTTGGGGCGCGAAGACCACCCCGAAACTGACGCTCTGCCCCGCCGCCACCGATAGCGGAAACGCCGGCGTATTGCTCGCCAGGCTCATCCCCGCCCCCGTCACCGCCGCCGACGAGATCGTCGCCGTCGCCGTCCCCGTGTTCGTCACCGCCACCGACAGCGTCGAGCTCTGCCCCACCGTCACGCTGCCGAAACTCAAGCTCGTCGGGTTCGCCACCAAAGGACCGCGATTCGGTCTTCCGTTACCGTGGAGGCTGACCGCAAGCGCACTGCTGCTATCGGACGTAGCGATTGTGAGTGAGCCATCGTCGGTGGTCGCGGTTGTGGGAGCGAACACCACCGCGATCGATACCGTCTGCCCCGCATCCACGACGATCGGGAGCGCGGGCGCCGACGAGGCCAAGCTGAACCCGCTCCCCGTCACGTTCGCTTGCGAGACAGTGATCGCCGTCGTTCCGGAATTGGCGAGCGAGACGTTCTGGGTCGCCTGAGTGCCGACCGTGACGTCGCCAAAATTGATCACCGATGGGGCGACCGTGAAATGAGCCGCTGTTGGCGTGCTGGAAGCGGCGGAAACGATGTTTGCCTGGCCGCCACAGCCGGTAAGCGTTGCGATCGCTGCCAGCCCAAATGCGACGGCTAAATATGACCTGCACGCACGACCAACTCGGTTCATCCCTTTGCCCTCGACTGCGACTGATCGCTCGGCCAAGAGTCACTGGACACAGGCCAAACGACGAGACTCACTCGCCAACGAAGGGGCAACCGTGCGATACAAACCTGCACGGCTCACGCCAAAGCCGTATCTCTAAGGCGATCAACCGAGCGCACGCGTGCGCTGTTCGCGAGAGCAGCGGGAGCCGCGACACCTTTCGCGTCATCGCAGTCAGACTCGGCGCGGCCCGAGCATCTGCCCATCGGGCCAAGGTCACGCCACGATATTTCCCCGCCTGGGCTGCGATCATCCGGGTTCGATGTGGGTCTCCCGCGCCCGTCTCGCTTTTCGGAATGCCGAAAGAGTGGAAGCAGTAAGCACCGCAAGGGAACCAAATGCGCGAAGCGTTGCCCGGCAGGTCAGCCCGATACGATTCTTCGCGTGCTGCGAAACTTTTGCCTATCGACCGACGCCCCGGCGCCCTAAACCGTCGCTGACGAACCAGGGATTTCCGCACTGGAACCCGGAATCGGATCTGGCCACCGACTTGCATGACATCGGCGCGACCGAAAAGTGTGCCTCGTAATGAGCGCCCCCCGAATCTCTCCTTCCGCTCGCGGCTGGTTTCGGATCACTCCCATTGGTTCTGGCGTGCTCGCATGCCTGATGCTCACGGCTTGCGGGGGCAAACAGCAGCTGACCAGCCAACCGCCACCACCGCCTCCGCAGGGCACGCTCACGATCACACCTTCGCAACTCAGTTTTGGAACGGTAAGCGTAGGCGCGAGTGCGACTCTGACACTCGACGTGGCCAACAGCGGATCAGCGGCAGTCTTGATCTCCAACGTGCAGCTGACCGGCAACGGATTCAGTTGGGTCGCCGGTGCACCTACGCTGCCGCTCACGATTGCCGCCGGCAAGAGCGTTTCTTGGTTGGTCGCCTTCGCACCACAGGCTTCCGGTGCTCAGAGCGGGTCTCTTTCGATCGCCAGCAACGCCTCCGACTCCAGCCTCAATATCGATCTCGCGGGTAGCGGCGCGGCGCACCACGCCGTGGCGCTGACCTGGGCGCCGAGCGCTTCGCCGGTGAACGGATATAACGTTTATCGCGGCGACGGGCAGTCCGGCACGTTCGTCCGGATCACCACCGCTCCGATTGCGAATACGAACTTTAGCGATTCAACCGTGCTAGCTGGCCAGACTTACCATTACGCGGTGACCGCGGTCGATTCGCAAGGCGCGGAGAGCTCGTTCTCCAACCAAGTCACCGTCACGATTCCAAATCTCTAACCTCACCGTTCGGCCTCTTGCGCTTGAAGCCGCTGCCTGACCGGTATCCCTGGCCGGTCAAGTCCAAGCGAAAACCGCCGATAACAACAGGGATGAACGAATTCACCCTGCCGGGCTCGCTCGCCGCCCTGAACCGATGCCTGGGCGAATACCCGCTGGATTTGGCTAGGATTGCAGAGCGCGTGGCGCGTTTTCCCGCACTGGCCCGCCGGATTCGCCGCGCCAGCCCACGGGCAAATCTCGAAGAAGGCATCATCTCCCTTGGATCGGAGGGCATGCGCCTGCTCGTATGGCACACGGCGCTGAGCGCATCCTCGCTCGGCCGTCGCTGGTGCCCGGTCGCTAGGCTGTGCCGTCGGTTGGCGCTGGCCAACGGCTATCCGCTGCCGCAGCGGGCCTATTTGGCCGGACTCATTTACGATCTAGGCCGCCTCCCTCTGGTCGCGGCGGGCGCCGACCCCGGCGCTCCCATCGCCATCGAGCGCCGGGGCTGGGGATTCGACCACTGCCAGATGGGAGCTTGGTTAGGCCGCGCTTGGAATTTTCCTCCGGACCTCGTCGAGGTGATGAAGCACCATCACCAACCTGAGCGCGCGATGCTCGATCCTCAACTCGTGGCCCTGGTCGCGGCGGCGGATGAATTCACTCACCACCCGGCAAGGATTGCCCACTAACCGGCAATTGCTGTTCGTCATCCCAGGCCGTGCCCATCGAACCCGCCCAAAATTCTAGCCGGGCGGGAGAGATTGGTAAGACGCTCTTAATATCGTTTTGGACCGCGGCGTGCACCAGCGCTCGGCATGGAGAGCGGGTATTACGCAGCCCTCACCGGCCTGCTGGCGCGCACGCAAGCCCTGGACGTAATCGCCAACAATCTCGCCAATACCGCGACCGCCGGCTACAAGGCGCAACGCGAGTTCTATTCGGCTCTCACGGCTAGCTCGAATGCCGCCCAACTCAGCCCGCTCAATCGCGCCGTTAATGATTATTCCGTTCTCGGCGGCATGGGACTCGACCTGTCGCAAGGGAACCTTCAGCCCACCGGCAATCCCCTCGATTTGGCTCTTCAGGGAGGCGGATTCTTTGTGGCCAATACGCCGCGCGGGGTTCGCTATACCCGAAATGGCCACTTTCACCTCAGCACGAGGGGAATCCTTCTCAGTGACACGGGCGATCCCATTCTGGATCCACGCGGAAAGCCAGTTCGCCTGCCGGCCGGCCCGGTGACCGTCAGTCCGGACGGCACGATTTCCGCCGATGGCGCCATTGTCGCCAAACTCCAAATCGCGAACTTCGCCGCCGGGGTGGCGCTGACGCCGGAAGGAGCATCGTATTTCGCTGCTCCCGCCGGTGCCGCGCGCCCGGCCGCGGCCGCCTCAGTCGTGCAGGGGAGTCTCGAACAGGCCAATCTCAGCCCGATCGAGGGCATGGTGGGCTTGATCGAATTACAGCGCAACGCCGAGCTGCTGCAAAAGGCTCTGACCACCTTCGATCGTGATTTCAATCAAACGGCAGTGACCGATCTGCCCCATATCAGTTAGGAGAGTTCCATGATTCGCGCGTTGCAAACCGCCGCCAGCGGCATGATGGCCCAGCAATTGAACCTGGACAATATCGCCAATAATCTCGCCAACGCCAGCACCGCCGGTTTCCGCGAGCGGCGCTTGCAATTTGAAGATCTGCTCTACCAAAGCCTGGTCGCCCCTGGTTCGGCGGCGACGCAACAGACGACCGCGGTCGGTCTTCAGATCGGCTTGGGAACCCGCACCGATGCCTCGGAGATCTTGCGGAGCGAGGGCGAGATGCAGTCCACCGGGAATCCTCTGGATCTGGCCATTCAGGGCGAGGGCTTCTTTCAGGTGCAGCAGCCCGACGGCACTATCGCCTACACCCGATCCGGCGAGTTCCATCTCGACTCCCAAGGCAATCTGGTCACGTCGGAGGGGAGCCCGCTGCAGCCCAGTATCACCATTCCCGCCGGCGCCACTTCCATCAACATCGGCAGCGATGGCACCGTCAGCGTGACCATGCCCGGTCAATCCAACGCACAACAAGTCGGCACCATCACCTTGGCGCTGTTTCCGAATCCCGGCGGCCTGAACAGCATTGGCCGCAACCTCTTTACACCCACCACCGCCTCGGGCGATCCCGTCGTGGGCAATCCGGGCGGCAGCCAAGGCTTGGGCACGTTGCAGCAGGGCATGCTCGAGGGTTCGAACGTGAGCGTCGTCGATGAGTTCGTCCAGATGATCCTGGCGCAGCGGGCCTACGAGGCCAACTCCAAGGTGGTTAGCACCGCTGACCAGATGTACCAAACGACCAACAACATGAAGCAATAGCCATGCCGCCGGCACCTGGATTTCTTCGGCCCCGCATTCGCTCTCGTTCCGCCACTGTGGCGATTGTGGCAACGGTGCTCTTGGCCGGCAGGCTCTCCGCTACCCGTCCCAGACCGTTGACCGACCAAGAGATTCGGCGCTCGATCGCCAACGCTTTGCGCGCGGCCGGCGTGCCCGGTGCGCTAGCCGCCCTGCACTCGCAAAGGCTCTCCGCGCCGGTCACGGTAACCGTCGCGCAGCCCAGGTTGCGAGTGGTGGCCATTCGGCCCGATCCACTTGAGGGCGTGACACGCTTTCAAATGGTCGCCGAAGCCGAGCCTCATCTTCTGCCCTTTGAGGTGAGCCTCGCGGAATTGATCCACTTCCCCGGCGGCGTGCCGGCATGGTACTCGTCTCGGCCCGGTAAAGGGCTTCCCTTCGCGAACGAAAACCGCCGCGTCCCGCTTCACACGGATTGGCTGGTGTGTCCGAGTCATCCCGCGATCCTGACGATTCTTGCGGCTCGCTTTCGCGTGAACCTATCCGTCCGTCCCTTGGAACTGGGGGCGCGCGGCCAAACGATCCGCGTGCGCGATGTAGCGGGAAAGCGCGTCTTGCGCGCGGCTGTGATCGGTCCCGACCAGTTGGAGATTCGTGAATGAGGAAGGCGGCATGACACGGCGCCCAGTGTTCGTCTTGCTTTTCCTGTGCTTCTCGATCCCCGCCATGGCGGCCGGCGGGGGCCCGCCGAAAGCGCGTGCCGATAACGCCAGCCTCGCGGCGTATTTGCGTCGCGTGCGCTTGCCGCCGCCCGCTGCCCCGCCACCGCTCGGCAGCATTTGGGTTGATCATGGCCCCCTCTCGTTCACGGGCGCCGACGTCCAGGCGCTGCGAGTCGGCGATCTGATCACCATCCACGTCGTCGAAAACACGACGGCGGTAGGCTCGGGCTCCGTCCAGGCCAAGCGCGATTTCTCGGCCCAGTCGGGACTGCTGCAAATGTTCGGCCAGATCGGCCCGCGCAGCGGCTTGAGCAATCTTTTCGGCCCCAGCTCGAATCAAGCTCTCGCCGGCCAAGCTCAAACCGCATCCAGCACCACGCTAAGCACCGATCTTACGGGCCAGGTTGTCGCCCGTCTTCTCAACGGCTTGATGGTGATCGAAGCGCGGCGCAGCGTCCGCATGAACAATCAGCAGGAGACGGCAATTCTGCGCGGGCTGGTGCGGCCCCAAGATGTCGCCCCCAATAACACCGTGTTGTCGAGCTCGCTCGGCGACCTTGAAGTCGAACTCCTTGGAAAAGGCGTGATCAGCGATAATACACGGCCGCCGAATCCGATCACGAATTTCCTCCTCAAACTGTTTGGGTTTTGAGATGATCCGCACCGCTTCTTGCATCCTCCTGTTGACCGCTCTCCTGGCCGGTGGCGCCACGGCCCCCACTCCCGCCGTGCCCAACACCGTGCGCTTGCTCGACATCGCTGGAATCGAAGGCGTGCGCGCCAACTCCTTGATCGGATACGGACTCGTCGTGGGTCTGAACGGAACGGGCGACCAACGGCAGAGCATCTTTACCACTCAAACCCTGGCCAACGTCCTCCGCCGCATGGGCGTGCAATACGACACGACACAAGTTCAGACTCACAACACGGCAGCCGTCTTCGTCACCGCGCAGTTGCCTCCGTTCGCTCGTCCCGGGACGAAAATCGACGTCACTGTCTCCTCCCTAGGCGACGCCAAGAGCATCGAGGGTGGCTTGCTGCTGTTAACGCCTCTGCTCGGTCCCGACGGCGTCGTTTACGCCGACGCGCAGGGTCCGCTCACGTTGGGCGGCTATTCCGCCGGCCAAAGCGGCAATTCCGTCCGCGTCAACCAGGCCAATGTCGCGATCATTCCCAACGGAGGCATTGTGGAACGGGGAGTCGACGTCAACTTGGACGGCATGAAGACCCTGCGCTTGCTGCTCAATCGCCCCGACTTCGAAACTGCTCACAATGCCGCGGCGGCCATCAACGCCGTGATCGGCAGCAATGTGGCGCAGGCGGTGGATAGTCGCTGCATTGCGGTTACGCCTCCCCAAGGACAGTCCGTACCGGATCTGTTGGCGCGCCTGGAAGACGTTCCTGTGACCGTTCATGCCGCGGCGAAAGTCGTGGTCGACGAGCGCACCGGCACCATCGTGTTGGGCCAGGCGGTTACCTTGGGCGCGGTTTCAATCCTGCACGGCGATCTGGCCATCGAAATCTCCACCCGCTACCAAGTCTCCCAGCCCGCGCCGTTTTCGCCCCAAGGGCAAACGGTGGTTGTGCCGCAAACGCAGGTTTCCGCGGCGGAAACCCCCACGCGCCATATCGAACTGGGAGCCGGCGCCACCGTCGAGGATCTAGTGCGCGGGTTGCAGGCAGCCAACGCCAGCGCGCGCGATATTGTGGCGATTCTTCAGGCTCTAGAAGCCGCGGGCGCCTTGCACGGCGAGTTGGAGGTCATATGAACGCGATTCTGACCTCGCGACCCCAGTTGGGTCCGGCGGCGGAACAACAATATAAGATTAAAGCCAACGCGGAGGCTTTCGAAGCCATCCTCTTGCAACATTGGTGGGCGAGCATGGCCCAAAGCGAATTGGGCGGCGAGGAACAAGACCCTGCCCTGGCGACCTTTCAATCCTGCGGGATGCAAGCCGTGAGCCTTGCGGTCGCCCACGGTGGCGGCATCGGGATTGCCCGGCTGCTGGAACAGGCTTTGGAGAAAAGGCCTGCTGAACTACCCCTGAAACCCGGCCGTTCCCCAGACGAAGCAGCGGCCAAACCCGGCAGCAGCGGCGGCGCCCGGCTTTAAGCGACGAGGCGCTCAGGGTGGCATTCTGCGTGCTGGCACGCAGCCGGAGATCGGACCGGCGGTACGACATGAAAAAAAGCTTGCCGGGACATTAAAGTCCGCTTACTGCCGGCCGATATCCAGAGTGAAAGGCGAGCCATCGAATGCGTATCAATCCCAATCCCAACGCCAGCGACCCCGCTCTGCGGCGGCTCGAGCGCTCGGAATCCACGCCTGCCGCCTCGAATTCCGGCGTCATGCCGGCGGCCGGCGAGGATACGGCACAACTGTCCTTTGCCGGCGGCGCGGTGTCGGCCCTGAAGAGCCGTTTGGCATCGATGCCGGAGGTGCGCCAGGAACGCGTGCAAGCTTTGCGTCAAGCACTGGCATCGGGCGCATATCGCGTCAACTCCCAGCAGTTGGCGGACGCCGTGTTTAACGATCTGCTGGGTTCGGTGCGCCAATAACCCGGGTGAAACGTGAGCGACGAACTCATAATCGGCGCGATTCCTCCGCTGGCGGAGCAAACGGATTCGCCTGATCCCAGCGCTCGCCGCGGCAAGGCCAAGCGAGCGCCGGCGGCCTCCGACGAGCAAGCGGCCGACGACGAGCCTGCCCATGAAGTCGACACCACGGTCTGACCCGGCGGCGATCCTTGATCATCGCCTGCGACTGCTGCGTGCCCTGGCGGCTGAGTTGCGCACCGCCATCGCCGATTTTGCGGCTGGATCGGCCAGCGCAGTTTCGACGCAAGCCGCCAAGCTGGAAGGTCTGTGCACGGCGCTGGCGGGCTGCCCGCCGCTGCCGGCGCAGTGCGAGGGGAACATCGCGAACATGGCAAGCCTGCTCTCCGAGCTCGGCGAAGTGACCGGTGAGGTTCGCCGCCTCAACCATCACTATGCGGTGCTCGTTCGTGAGGCGCGCCGCACCGCCGCCGCCCTGCTCCATCATCTTTGCGCGCACGCCGGCGTTTATTCCCATCCGGCCGCGGAAACGCCCGCGCCGGCCGCGGCTTGCGGCGCCGAACTGAGGGTATCCGCATGAGCCTTTCGGGGGGCCTCTGGACCGCGGTTTCGGCCTTGAATGCCGACGAGGGTGCGCTCCAAGTCACGGCCAACAACGTCGCCAACGCCAATACCCCCGGCTACAGCCGGCAACTGCCGGTGTTGGTGGAGCCCCCCCCCGAGCAGTTGGGCAATTTAATCTTCGGAACCGGTGTCACGCTCGAACAAGTGCAAAGCGTCCGCGACGGCGTGCTCGAATTGCGCATCCAGCAACAACAGCAGCAATCGGGCAAGCTCGACTCTTTCCTCAATGCGCTGCAGCCGACGCAACAACTCTTCAACGAGGCCCAGGGGGCGGGGCTCGAGAGTGCGCTCGGGGCCTTCTTCAATAGCTGGCAGCAGCTCTCGACCAACCCCACCGATCTGCCTACGCGCCAGCAAGTGATCGACGCCGGCCAGACCCTGGCCACGGCTTTCAGTCAGACCGCCGCCAGCTTGGCCGGCCAGCAAAGCGACTTGAACCAAAGCGTCACGCAGGCGGTGGCACAGGTCAACTCGCTCATCAGCCAGATTGCGGCTCTCAACGTGCAAATCGCCAGCCTGTCGCCCAACACCTCGGGTGACAACCAGCTCGTGGATCAACGCACCGCGCTGATCGGGCAACTGTCGCAACTGATCGACGTTTCCAACATCGCCGCCAGCGATGGCAGCGTAACCTTGACGACCACGAGCGGCTCGGCGCTGGTCGTGGGCGGTCAGAGCATGGCCCTCACGACCGCCATGAATTCCAGCACCGGCATGCAGGACGTCTTTGACGCGCAAGGCAACGACATCACGATCAAGATTGCGGCCGGCCAACTGGGCGGGCTGATTCAGGCGCGCGACCAAACGATTCCCGGCCTCCGCAGCCAGCTGGACGCGCTGGCAAACGGCATCATCGCCGCCGTAAACGCGCAACATGCGGCGGGTTTCACGCTCTCCGGCGCGGCCGGCGGCAACTTTTTCGCGCCGCCGCCGGCCGGCGGCGTGGGCGCCGCCGCCATGGCGGTGGTGATTACCGACCCCGCCCAGATTGCCGCCAGTTCCGATGGCACCGCGGGCAGCAACGGCAATGCGGTGGCGTTGGCCGATCTGCGAGCGCAAAATTTGGTCGCCGGCCAGCCGCCCGACGCCTATTACGCCAATATGGTTGCGAACCTCGGCAGCACGATCCAGAACGCCACTGCCGCTCAGCAGGCCACCAGTCAGGTCCTGAATCAGTTGCAGAATCAACGCGGCGCCGTGTCCGGCGTTTCTCTCGACGAGGAAGCGGCCAACTTGATGAAGTACCAGCGCGCTTACCAAGCGGCGGCGCGCGTGGTCACGGTCATAGATCAGATGACGCAGTGGGCGGTCAATCTAGGACAAGACTAGCCATGAGCTTGCGCGTAAACCCGAATCCCAGCTTGAACCTCGCGGATTCCCTCGATCTGTTGAATCAGCAAGAAAGCACCGCGCTGGAGCAACTTTCGAGCGGGCAATCGGTCAACGAGCCTGCGGACAACCCGGCCGCCCTCGCCGCCCTCATCCAGAACCACGCCGCTGCCGGCCAAACCGACCAGTACACGCAAAGCATCGCCAGCGTGCAAGGCGCCTTGCAAACCGCCGACGCCGCCCTCAACACCGTCGTGACCAGCCTCGGCCAGGCCCTCTCGCTCGCTACGGAAGGCGCAAACGGCACGCTCACTGCCTCGCAGCGCCAGGCCATCGCCAGCCAGGTCGATAATCTCCAGCAGCAAATTTTGCTCGCCGCCAACCAGTCCTATCAGGGCAGCTATATCTTCGGGGGCACGGCTTCGACCGCGCCGCCCTTCGTCGCCATCAGCACGTCGCCCTCCGGCGTGAGCTACGTCGGCAACAATGGCGTGAATTCGATCGAACTCGCACCCGGTGAAACCGCCGCGATCAATAAACCTGGCGACCAGATTTTCAACATCGCCGGCGCCGACGTGTTCCAGGCGCTCCAGGACCTATCGAACGCCCTCAGCGCCAACAACCAATCTGCCGTGGCGACGGCGGCGACCGAGGTGCAAAACGCATTCAATGCCGTTGGGGTGCAGCGCACGTTCTATGGCGCGACCCTGCAACGCATGCAAACCATGGATACCTTCCTGAGCACCGAGAAAGTCGAGCTCAGCCAGCAGGCCACCCAATTGGTCGGGGCGGACATGGCGCAGGTGGCCACCAACCTCAGCCATTTGCAGGTGCAGCGCCAGGCGCTGGTGCAAGCGGAGAGCCAGGTCCTCGGCCAGCCCAATCTCTTCCAGTACATGCCCGTTCCCTAGCAGGCCGCAAGATGGGCGGCGCCACCCGGGGACCAGCATGGACTGGGTCGTCCGGTTGCGCCCTGCGCGCGCGGGTGGCCCGGCGGCATTCGGGATTCGCCTAGGTCTGATTTCGCAAACTGGCGCGTGAGTTGCAATTGCAATCGGGGCGCTCGTTCCGGAATTAGGGCGCTCTAATTGGCCGCCCGATGCGCCGCACTCGTACCCTTTTTGTTCACGACAGCTTGCCCGTTCCTGACCGGAGCGGAGCCGAAAAGCGCATCCTCCTCTTGCTCGAAGAGCTCGCGCAGCAGGGCCATGCGATCACCTTTCTGGCTCGTTGGGGTAAAGGGAGGGAAGAAGAACTTCCCGCCGTTCAGCGCCTTTGCGAACGCGTCTATCACACCGATCTCGAACACCTTCGCTACCTCGGCCACCACGCTCAGCCGCAATTCCGGCTTTCTGGGATTCTCGAAGAGGGAGATTTCGATCTCGCGATCCTGACCCACTGGCACTGGAACTGCATCGCGGTCTCCGAGCAGTACCTTCACAAGATCCGGCTGTTGTCTCCCCGCACTCGCATCGCTGTGCTCAGCGAGGACCACCACGGCTGGCGCGAAGCGCGATTGGCGCACATCAGTGGTGAATGGCAGGATTGGGAACGAGCCCGCAATTACGAAGACCGCGAGCTGGAAATATATCGCCTTGCCGATGTGGTGCTCGCCGTTTCGACCGCCGATCGCGACGGGATCCTGCGCGTGGCGCCCGACGCCCCGATCGAGGTTCTGCCCCCGGTCGCCGATGAAGTGGAGGCGTCGGCTGCGCCATTCGAACAACGCCACGGAATTCTCTTCCTGGGCCAGTACGACAATCCTGCCAATCGTGACGGTATCGACTGGTTTCTAGCCGACGTCTGGCCGTTGGCGCTCGCCCGCGAGCCCGGCCTAAGGCTGAGCCTGGCGGGGCCGAATTGGCCGGACGATTATCTGAACCATCGCCATGTCGAGGCGCTCGGTTTTCTGCGCGATCTTGGACCGGCCTTCGCCCGCCATCGGCTTGCGATCTGTCCCATCCGGTACGGCACCGGCATCAAGACCAAGAACCTCCCCGCGCTCGCCTACGGCTTGCCGCTCGTAACCACTTCCGTCGGCGCGGAAGGCATGGGGGTGACGGACGGCATTCACGCCGCGATTGCGGATCACCCGGATGACTTCGCCGCGCGCCTCGTCGAGCTCTATCGCGAGCGCTCGCTTTGGCAGGCCATGGCGAGCGCCGCGCGGGCCCTCGCCGAGGCCGCTCTTTCCCGGGCGGCGTTGTCGCGGCGGATGCGTGAGGTCATTTCAGCCACATTGAGCCGGCCGGCCAAGGCGCCTGCCGGCCTGGGTTTGCACTCGCCGCTGTCGGTCGAGATCTATCACCCCGAAATTTTGGATCCGGGTGGCGATGCGTTCCAGCGGCGTACCCACGCCTACCTGGATCTCGGCGAGCGCAGGCTGGAGCAAGGCAGGTTGCAGGAAGCGCGTGCGCAGTTTCGCCACGCTTTGAGCTTCTTGCGCGACCGGCATCACCCTCTGATGGCCCGCATCGAGGCGGGCCTATGCCGCTGCGCCGCCGCGCCAGAGGCGGACTATTTCGCGCCCCTGCGTCGGCGCACGCCCGCCGCTCCCCGCAACGCCGGCGCGGCCCACGCCCCGCTGTTCAGCGCGATCATTCCGACCTATAATCGGCGGCCGGTCCTGCAGAAATGCCTCGAGGCCCTGGCCGCGCAATCCACGCCGCCCGATCGCTTCGAGGCGATTGTGATTGACGACGGCTCCAGCGACGATACGGAATCATGGTGCCGTTCCTGGTCGGCGCCCTTTCCGTTGACCTATATCCGGCAGGATCATGCGGGCGTCGGCGCTGCCCGGCGCGCGGGCGTGGCTGCCGCGCGAGGCGAATATTTGTGGCTCGCCAATGACGACACGATCGCGGCCCCGGGCTTGCTCGCAGCCCATGCGGCGGCATGGCGGCGGCTCTCCGGAACGCCGCTGGCGATCCTCGGCGATTTTCGCTATTCCTTCGGCGCCGCTCGCCGCGCGCTCAGTTACACGCTCAGCCGGTCGCCTTTTTTGTTTCCTCAATTGGCCATGGAGCCCCGCTCCCGCCACGACTGCACGATGTTCATGACCTGCAATTTGAGCGTGCGCCGGGCGGCGGTCCTGGAGGCCGGGAATTTCGATCCGCGATTCCACGTTGCCGAGGACACCGAACTCGGCGCCAGACTCGAATCCGCCGGCTATGCCGTGCAATTCGAGCCTGCCGCGGTCGCCTGGCACGATCATCTCGATTTTCGCTGTGACGACCTGGTCGCGCGGGCGCGCCGTTATGGACCCGCCATCCTGCTCCTGCACCGCTTGCATCCGCGGCTGCTCGGCGATGGGCGCGGCCGCCTGGGCCGCCTCGACGCCGCGTCGTTTGACGCGATGCGCCGTTTCCTGGATTGCCATCGCGACGAAGTCGCAGCCGCTGTCCGCGCCCTGCGCCGACTCGATGATCTCGACTTTCTGCCTTTCTTCGCTCAGCCGCGGCCGGAGGGCAATGCCGCCGGTCAAGTCGCGGCGCTCATTGCCGCCGCGCTTCCCACGATCCACTGGTTTTATGTCTACGAGAGCCTGCTCGCGGCCCACGACGCAACTGCGCCGCCGGCTTTAACGCAAGGGTTTTCCGCGCCCCAGCCGGCGCATCCGGTGGGGGTACTGTGATGCCGCGCCTCGCCCTTTCTATGATCGTTCGCGACGCCGCCGCTGATCTCGAGCGCTGCCTGGCCAGCGTCCGCCCCGTGGCGGATGAGATCGTCATCGCTGACACCGGATCGCGCGACAACACGATCGCCGTGGCGCGAGCGCACGGCGCGCGCGTCATTTCCATTGCGTGGTCCAACGATTTTGCCGCCGCGCGCAACGCCGCGCTCGAACCGGTGACGGCAGACTGGGTGCTCTCGCTCGATGCCGACGAGCGGCTCGATCCCGAGGCCCGGCAGGAATTGCCGCGCCTCTTCGCGAACCGCAAAATCGCCGCCTATCAAGTCAACATCCGCAATTACTTCCGCGATGCCCGCATTCACATGTACGACCAGCTCGCGCGCGCCAACGACGGCCGTCTCGCGGAAGCTCGCGATTGCGCGGCTTTCGTCGTCCATCAAAACCTGCGGCTATTCCGCCGCCAGTCCTGGATTCGCTTCGAAGGCCGAGTGCATGAAAACGTCTCCCGCAGCGTCTTGGCGCATGGTGGCGCTATCGGCCCGCCCAGCTTGCTCATTCACCACCTCGGCTTGGCCGATCCGGAAGCCATGCGTCGCAAGGCGCAGGCCTATCGCGAACTCGGCAAGCAAAAGGTGCGCGAGATGCCCAACGACGCGCAAGCGCATCTCGAGCTGGGAGCGGAAGAACTGGAGCATTTTGGCGAGCCGGCCGTCGCGCTGGCGCTGTTCGAGCGCGCCTGCCTCCTCGCTCCCGGGATGGCGTTGGCCTGGTACTATTTGGGGCTTGCGCGAATTCGCGTCCATCAGCTGCCCGCAGCGGTCGAAGCTCTGACTGCCGCAGAGCGGCTTGGCATATCAGGACCCTTGCTCTACGATGCGCGCGGCGATGCCCGCTACGATTTAGGTGAGTTTTCGGCGGCGGCGCGAGATTACCGCCGCGCGCTGAAGCTGGTGGGCGAGTCGGCCCTGATCGAAAGCAAGCTCGGTCTCGCCGAGATCCGCGCGGGCGAGCTGGATGCGGGCTTCGCGCGCATGAAGCGAGCGGTTCGGCGCGAGCCGGACAACGCAACCGTGCGCGACCGCATGATCGCGGCGGCGGCCGCAGTCCATCGCTTGGCGCTGGCCGCGGAAGCAGCCGAAGATTATTTGCGCGTCATCCCTCACCCTTCCGAACGCGCCTTTTTGCGGGCCGCCACGCTTCGCGCCCAGCTGCGGCAATGGACGCAAGCGGAAGCGGTGCTGCGCGACGGCCTGTCCCGATGGCCAGCCTCGCCGGCGCTGTGCGAAGCGCTGCGGGAAGTCGAGACCGGCGCTGCCGCGCCCATGCCTGAAAACAAGAATCCATCGCTTCCACCTGTACCAAATTTTCCTCCGCTGGCCTAAAGCCTTAAGCCGACGGGCCGATACCTCCTCATGAAGGCAAGAATCGGTTCCGTGAGCTGGAACGGCGATGGCTCGGGGCTAAGCGGCCGACCGAGTACAGTTCTCCGACGCGGGACCAGGAGAGGAAAGGAGACCTCACATGTCGTTTAGCATTCTGAATAACATTCCCGCGATGCAGGCGCAGGATCAGCTTGGGCTGACCAATGCCAGCCTCCAGAGCACGCTGTTACAGCTTTCCACCGGTTCCCGCATCAACACCGGCGCGGATGACCCGGCCGGCTTGTCGATCGCCAACGGGCTGCATGCCAACGCCCTGGCCCTGCAGCAATCGGCGCAAAACGCCAATACCGGCGTCGGCCTGCTGCAAATCGCCGATGGCGCGCTGTCCCAGGTCACCAACCTGCTGAACAGCGCCGTGACGCTGGCCACCGAAGCGTCCAACGGCACCGAGACGTCGCAACAGCTGACGGCTCTGAACGCGCAGTTCACGCAGTTGATGGCGGAAGTGGATCGCATCGGAACCGGCACCACGTACAATGGCAACGCCGTCTTCAGCGCCTCCACCACCTCGATCTTTCTTTCCGACGGCAACTCCTCCAGCACCATCGCCGTGACGGTCGGCACGCTCAGCTCGGCGACGCTGGGCTTGAACACCAACGACTTGACGACCCAGGCCAACGCGCAAGCCGCGCTGACCAGCATCGTGGCCGCGATCAACACCGTGGATACCAACCGCGGCACCATCGGCGCCACCGTCAACCGCCTGCAAGACGCCCAAAACGTCATCAACGTGCAGGTGCAAAATGTGACCTCGGCCGAAGACAGCATTCGCGCTGCCAACATTCCCGAGGAAGTGGCGAAGATGTCGCAGTACCAGATCCTGGAGCAGACCGGCATCTCGGCGCTGGCCCAGGCCAACTCTATGCAGCAGATCGTCCTCAAGCTCCTGCAGTAACTTGCAGGCGATCGTGGCGGGGCCCAAGGGGGGAGCCCCGCCACGATTCCATCTTTCCCTCCGTAAGAAGGACCGGCTCGGATGGCGACTCTAGGCTTGCCCGCGCTCAATACCCAAGGCCTGCTGGCCAATTCGACAACTGGGCTGAACGTCGCCCAGCTCGTCAACGCCTCGATGGCGGCGCTCGAAATTCCCCAGCAAAATCTGCAAAACGAACAGGCGCTGCTGAGCTCCCAGTCCTCCGCGCTATCCGCGCTCAACAGCGATCTCAACGCCTTCCAAACCGCCTTTCAAACCCTAACCTCCCTCAGCGGCGCCCTCGACGCCACTGCAGCGGCATCGTCCAATACTGGAGTCCTGACGGCCTCGTCGGATAGCACCGCGGCGGTCGCCAGCCACACCGTGCTGGTCAACAGTCTCGCCGTCACGTCTTCCTACGACACCAACGAACTCGCTAGCTCCAGCACGACCTTCGGCACGGGATCTTTCACCATTCAGGTTGGCTCCGGAACCGCGCAAACCGTGACGGTGGATAGCACCAACAACACGCTGTCCGGTCTAGCCACCGCGATCAACAGCATGGGCCTCGGCGCGACCGCGAGCGTGGTCACCGATGCCAATGGCGCGCGGCTCTCGATCGTGAGCAATACCTCCGGCGCCGCCGGCGACCTGACCATTGCCAATGTCGGCGGGTTGACGGGCCTCAGCTTCACCAAGACGCAAACCGGCGCCAATGCTTCCCTGACCGTGGACGGCACCCCGATCAGCAGCGCCAGCAACACCGTCACCGGCGCGATCTCCGGCGTAACGCTCAATCTGGTCGGCGCTTCTACTACCCCAGTCACGGTGAGCGTGAGCCCTGACACCAGTTCCGCGACGACCGCGATCAAAAGCTTTGTCTCCGCCTATAACACCTTGATCGGCGACATCAACAAACAGTTTGCGACCACCAGCACCACCAGCAGCGACGGCACCACCACCAGCGTCACCGCCGGCGTCCTGATGGCTGACCCGGCGCTGAGCAACGTTCAGGAACAGCTGCTGAGCGCGATGACGTACTCGATGTCCGGCAACAACGGCATCACGAGCCTCTCGTCGTTGGGAATCACCATGAACCAAGACGGGACGCTCACTGTGAACTCCAGTACGCTGCAGAACGCGCTTTCCAGCAACTTCTCCGCGGTGCAAACTTTCTTTCAAGGAGCGTCCGGAACCTTCGGCTCGAACTTGACGACCAATTTGACCCAGCTTACCGATCCGGTCAACGGTCCCTTCAACCTGGAGCTGACCAACATCTCCACGCAGCAAAACGATCTCTCCCAGCAACTCACTCAAATGCAGGGGCAGCTGGCGATTGAGCAGCAACAACTGCTGCAGGAATACAGCCAGGCCAACGCCGCCTTGCAAACGTTGCCGCTGATGCTCCAGCAGATTTCGAGCCAGTTGGGCAGCCTCTCCAGCTTCTCGTCCCCGTCGCCTACCCATGGATAACATTCGAGCCAATCCCGTCGCCGCCTATCGCCGTTCGGCGATTGAAGGCGCCTCTCCAGTGCAGCTCGTCGGCCTGCTTTACGAAGGCGTGATTGCCGCCCTGCATGTGTCGGTGCGCGCCGTAAAAGCGGGCGAAATTGAGACCCGTGTGCGCGAAATCAATCGCGCGATGGCGATCCTCGCCGAACTGGGCGCCTCTCTCGATCTCGAGCGCGGCGGCGAGGTCGCCGCCACATTGCGGCGCTTCTACAACATCGCGCAGGGGCGAATGCTCGAAGCCAGCATCAAACAGTCGGCGCCGATTCTCGAAGAGTTGATCTCGCAGTTCCGCGGCCTGCGCGATTCATGGCGGCGCGTTGAACGCGACGCCCAGGTGGCGCATCAGCTCCAGCCGACCGCGTTCCGGCCCGCGGAAGCCGTGGGCGCGGCTTGGGGCGCCTGATGATCGGGGAATTCCGAACCAGATTGCAAGCCGCCAACGAGGCTTGTGCAGCCTGGGCGGCGCTGCTTGCAGGGCCGGAGGCCGCGATGCCAGGCGCTCTCGGTGCGTTGCCGGCCCTCCACGCCGAGCTCGAATGGATCGGCGCGAACCTGTCGGCGGCCCGAGCCGGTGCGGACGCATCTCTCGCTGCCGATCTGGCGACTTACGCGAAGACTCTCCTCGTCTTGGAGCCTCTGCTGCAGCGCTTGGCGGCATGCTTGCGCCGTCGGCAAGGCGACCTGCGCCGCGCCGGCGCACATATTGCCGGAGTTCGCAGTTGGGCCGACCTCGCCGTCGGCATCGGCCGAGCCGCTCTCCAGGATCTCCCGCGTTGAACCTGTACCGTTAAAGTTACCTCCCGAACCCGCCGATTCCATTCTTGGCGAAATCTCTCCGCCGTTTGCCCAAGGTACGGGGCCATGATCCAGCTTACGCGCTTGAATCATCAATCTATCGTGGTGAATTCCGACGCCATCAAGTTCGTCGAAAGCGCTCCAGACACAACTATTACCTTGATGAGCGGCGAAAAGCTTCTCGTTCTCGAGTCGCCCGCCGACGTGGTCGAAAGAATCGTTCACTTTCGCCGGCTGATCCTCGCCGGACTTTCACCGGCGAGCGTGGCCCAGGCGCTCGCCATCTATTCCGAAGCCGCGCGCCTCGAAGGCTGCATGGAACAAGGGAAGGCGAGCCGTGGATAAGAGCACTTGGCTCGGAATGGGCATCGCTGCCGCCGGCATTCTCTCCGGCATGATGATTGAGGGCGGCAGAATTGCCCAAATCCTGCAGCCCACCGCCGCCATGATCGTTTTCGGCGGCACGCTGGGCGCGGTGATGCTGCAGTTTCCGATGCCGACGGTGATCGCCGGCTTCAAGCACCTGCCGCACGCCTTCTTCGAACCCAAACTCGGGCCGCGCGCCATGGTCGAACAAATTGTCGGCTTCGCCAACAAGGCGCGCAAGCAGGGCATCGTCTCGCTGGATGCCGATCTCGGTTCAGTGAACGATCCATTCCTGAAAAAGGCTTTGACACTCGCCGTCGACGGCACGGAATCGCAGGAATTGCGCAAAATGATGGAGCTCGAGATGGAAAATCAAGCCGAACGCGACGAAAAGATTCCGCAATTCTTCGAGGCAGCGGGCGGCTACGCACCCACGGTCGGCATCTTAGGCGCGGTGATCGGGCTGATCCAGGTGATGCAGCATCTGAGCGACATCAACGAAGTGGGCCGCGGCATTGCGGTGGCCTTCGTCGCGACAATTTACGGCGTCGCCTCCGCCAATCTCTTCTTCCTCCCCGTGGCCGGCAAGTTGAAGTTCCAGCTGCATGAGAAGCAGGTCATGCGCGAAATGGTCCTCGAGGGCGTTGCCTCGATCCTGGACGGAATGAACCCGCGCATGCTCGAGACCAAGCTTTTGGGCTTTCTGGCCGAGCCCTCGGGTGAGAAGCAGGAGAAGATCTCTAAGGAAGCGGCCGCACCCGAAGGCACACTCGCCGAGGCCCACCGTTAGCCGCCATGGCGCGCAAGAAAAAGCACGCTGGGCACGTGAATCACGAGCGTTGGCTGATCTCCTACGCCGATTTCATTACCCTGCTCTTCGCCTTTTTTGTGGTGATGTACGCCAGCTCGCAAGTGGACCGCGCCAAGACGATTCAACTCGCCGCCGCCATTCAGGCTGCGTTCCAGCAAATGGGCATGTTCCACCCGTCTTCCTTGGAGCCGCCCATTGAATCCTTAGGCTCGCCGTCGAGCTCGCCCGCACCGCCTTCCTTGGCCACGGTGACGCCCAGTCCGGAACTCGCGCAATTGACGGCCCAAGCCGGCGTTCTCTCCAGTGGCCGCGATTTGCGTCTCTTGGCGACAGAGCTGAAAAAGGAACTCGCGCCCGAGATTCTCAAGCATCAGATTCAGGTCAACATTCGGAAGGAAGGCGTGGTCGTCAGCCTGTTGGAAGCCGGCTTCTATCCCAGCGGTTCGGCGCAATTGCTGCCCGGCTCCGATGCGATTCTCGCGCGCATCGCGGCGGTGGTCCGCCATCACCCCAATGCCGTGCGCATCGAAGGTCACACCGACAACGTGCCGATCCACAACGCGCAATTCGATTCCAACTGGGCGCTCTCCACCACGCGCGCGACCGAGATGGTGAAGATTTTCATCACCCGGTTCCACTTTCCCCCCGATCGCCTCTCGGCCGCCGGCTATGCGCAGTACCACCCCGTCGCGACCAATGCCACCGCCGCCGGCCGCCAGCGCAATCGCCGTGTGGATATCGTGATCCTGCCGCCGCCTGGAACGGCGTGGCTGCCCTTGCCCGACGACGCCACCGCGGACATCGTGCCCAATCGCGCTCAGACCGCCACGAGACGACTCACGCCCTCGGTGGCGCCGGTGGAAAAATCGCCGCCCCTGCCGGAAGGTGCGAAGGATAAGGCCAAAGGACGTTCCGGCGCGATTCCCTAGCCGAGCTGGTAGCCGACGCCGCGAATGGTCTGGATCAGCTTCGGCTCGAAGCCTTTGTCGATCTTCCCGCGCAGATAGTTGATATAAACATCGACCACTTTGGTGTCGGAGTCGAACTCGAGATTCCACACGTGTTCGATGATCATGGCGCGGGTAAGGCGGCGGCCGCCATTCACGGCGAGATACTCAAGCAGCGCGTATTCCTTCGGGGTCAGGTCAATCCGCTTGCTGCCGCGCTTGACCGAGCGCTCCACCCGGTCAAGCTCCAAGTCCGCAATGCGGATCACATTCTCTCGCGCGCGGCGCCCGCGGCGCATCAGGGCGCGAATGCGCGCCGCCAGCTCAGAAAATGAAAACGGTTTGCTGATGTAGTCGTCAGCGCCGAGATCGAGCCCGCGAATACGGTCGCGGACGCCATTGCGCGCGGTCAAGACGATAACTGGCAAGCCCGGGTGGCGGCCGCGCAGGGTTTGCAAAACCTCCAGGCCGTCGCGCCGCGGCAAATTGAGATCCAGGACCGCTAAATCGTATTTTTCACTTAAAATGCGCGCTTCCGCCGCCTCGCCGTCGCCTACCACGTCCACGGCATAGGAGTCGGCTTCCAATCCCTTGCGAATGAACTCGGCAAGCGGCTCGTCGTCCTCAGCGAGTAAGATCCTCATTTCCTGACTGCCGCAGGCTTCACGGCACGGGGCGCAACCGCACTAGTGCGATTGTCAGAGAGCCATCGTCTCTTGTCAAGCTGCAGGACAGCGCCGGCGCGCGTGTTCCCGCTGATCCTCGGCATTTAGCACTTGCCGCGGTGATAACGTCGCTGCAAATGAGTTTCGTCGAGGCTCTGCTGCTCTTTGCGGGCAAAGCCGCGATGATAGGCGGCTGCGGCTTGTTCGCGTAACGCCTCGATCGCTCGCCGCTCCGTTCGCGCGCGCTGGTAGGCTGCTTGCTGCTCCGCCCGGCGGCGCTCGGCGGCGGCATGCTCGCGAGATAGCTGCTGTTCCAGTGCCCGCAGGGATCGCTGGCGCTCGGCGGTAAATTGTAGTTCCGCGCCACTCATCGCCTCTCCTAGGGCTTCGTTTTGCGCGCGCCGCAGCGCGAACTGCCGGTCGCGGCATTCTTCCAGCGCGGCTCGAATCCGAGCGGCTTCTTGCTGCGCTGCCGCGAGCAGCAGCTCCTCCTGGCGTTCGATCGCCTCGCGCGCGTGCAGCAGCGAATCCAGCGGAAATCGGAAGGCCATGCCCTAGGCGCTCGGCAATGCCCGCAGGCGCTTCACGTTCTCCGCGAGCGGCGCCGCCTCTTCTTTCTTCTGCTGCAGATACTCGAGAATCGCCGGGCGTAACGCCAGCGCCCGGTCGAGAAGCGGATCGGCGCCCTTCTGGTAGGCGCCGATGCGGATCAGATCCTCGGAGCGTGCATAATGCGCTAGCAGCTTCTTCAACTGCGCCACCTTCTCCATCTGCTCACGCGAGCAGATGGACGGCATGAGGCGGCTAAGGCTGTCCAAGACATTGATGGGGGGATAATGCCCTTGCGCCGCCAGGCTGCGGTCGAGCACGACGTGCCCGTCGAGCAGCGAGCGCACGGCGTCCACGAGCGGATCCTGCTGATCGTCGCCCTCCATCAGCACGGAATAGAACGCGGTGATGCTGCCCTCGCCGAATCGGCCGGCCCGCTCGATCAGCCGCGCCAACAGCGAAAATACCGAAGGCGTGTAGCCCTTGGCCGTGGGTGGCTCGCCCGCCGCCAAGCCGATCTCGCGCTGTGCCATCGCGAATCGGGTCAGCGAATCCACCACCAACAAGACGTTTTGCCCAAGCCCGCAAAAATACTCGGCGATGGACGTGGCGGCCAGGGCCGCCCGCAGCCGCAAGAGCGGGGATTGATCCGAGGTCGAAACCACGACCACCGACCGGCGCCGCCCTTCCGCGCCGAGAGCCTCGTCCAGAAACTCCTTGACTTCGCGGCCGCGCTCGCCGACGAGCGCCAGTACCGTCAGGTCGGCGCTGGTGCCGCGGGCCATCATGCCGATCAAGGTGCTCTTACCGACGCCGCTGCCGCCGAAAATCCCCACGCGCTGGCCGCGGCCGCAGGTGACGAACCCGTCGATCGCGCGCACTCCGCAGCCCAAGGGTTCGCGAATCAACTCGCGCGCCATCGGCAAGGGCGCGTTCGCATCGTACGCGCGCCGGGCGCGCGCCCGCGGCGTCGCACCGCCGTCCAGCGGCTGGCCGCTGGCATCCAAGACCCGGCCCAACAGCGCCGGCCCCACCGGAATCGAGGGACGATGGCCGCCGGTGATGATCAGATCGCCGAAGCGAATCCCGTCGGGCTTCGCCACGGGCATGGAGAGCACCGTGCGGCCGCGAAAGCCGATGACTTCGGCCTCGAAGCGGCGGCCGTGCTGATCTTCGATCTCGCAAGCCTCCCCGAGCGAGCAGCAGGGGCCCTCCGACTCCACGACCTGGCCCACCGCCTGCGTAACGCGGCCGGTCCAATGGAGATTTCCGCAGCTCGCGAGCCGCTCGAAGTATGGCGCGAGCAAATCGCCGTTCGTTGCCGCCAAGGTACCCTTGCTCACTCCTCGTCGGCGCCGTCTCCGCCGGCGCGCGTGCGCTCCTCCAACAGATCGTAGAAGCCTTGGTCAATTTCCTTCATCTGCTGCTCGATGTTGAATGAGGCGTTGCCCAGATCCGTCTCGAGCTGGCACTCCCCGGGCTTGATCGACGCGTCCTCGACAATCCGCGGCATGCCCCGCTCGATTCCTTGGAAGGCCTCGTTCCACAGCTCCGCCTGCGAGGGATGCACGCGCAGATTGACCTGCGTCGAACCCTCCAAACGATCGAGCGCGACGCGCACGGCTCCGCGCAGCAAGATCGGGTCGAGCTGCGCCTCGCGATGGAGAATGCGGCGCGCCACCGCCAATGCCAGGCGCACGACTTCGCCCTCGATGCGCATGAAGTACGACGCGCGAGCACGGGCGAACGCGCCCACCACCATGCTGATCGAGGCGCGCTCTTGCATGAGGGCCTGGGCCACTTCCGCTTGCGCCCGCGCCTCCGCCTCCATCTTTCCCCGCCGGAACGCCTCGGTCTCGATGCGCTCTCGCAGCTCGGGCATCCCCACCGCCGCGTCTCCCGCCGGCGCCACCGGCTTGGGTGCAATTTCGTCCACCGTGGGATAGACGAAGGGCTCGGCATTGAACGCGGCGTCGTGGACGTGGAGCGAGGGCGCCGCCGGGTTCGGGCTGAGCCGGGCTCGCGCCGCCGCGAAGCTCCCCCGCGCTTGCCCTTCGGAGCTGCCGTCGCGGCTAGACGACGAACTCATCGCTTTTTTCCTCTTTGAGGATCATCTTGCCTTCCGCTTCCAGCTTGCGCGCCAGCGCCACCGCCTCCTGCTGCGCCTTGGCGACCTCGCGCCCGCGCACCGGGCCGAGCACCTCCATATCTTCTTTCAGCATTTCCACCGCGCGCGACGACATACTTTTGAAGATGTGATCCCGCAGCTCCTGCGAGGCCCCCTTCAGCGCCAGCGCCAGGGTCTTCTTGTCCAGTTGCGCCAAGAGCTCGCGGATGCTGGTCTCCGGAACCGTGATCAGGTCCTCGAAGGTGAACATCAAATTGCGAATGGCGATCGCCAATTGCGCGTCGCCCTGCTCGAGGGTTTCCAGGATCGCCCGGCTCGAGGCCGGATCGGTCCGGTTCAGGATCTCCGCCACCGCCTTCACGCCGGCATAAGCGCGCCGCCCCTGCTCGCCCATGTTCTGGAATTTCGAGTTCAGCACCAGGGAGATCTTTTGCGCCATCTCCGGCGAGAACTGGCGCATCTCCGCCAGCCGCTTGATGGCAAGCGCGCGCCGCTCCGCCGGCAGCAGGCTGAGCAGCGTCGCGGCGCGGGTGCCGAGATGGGCGAGAATCAGCGCGATGGTCTGCGGATGCTCGTCCTCGAGAAACTTCGCCAATTGCTGAAAATCCACGCTGTGCAGCGTGTCGAAATTGCCGGCGCGTTCCCGATGCGCCTGCTCCACCTGCGCCAGCAAGGATCGCGCCGACGCCTCGCCCACCGCTTTCACCAGGAGTTTACGGGCGTATTCGGCGCCGCCTTGGGTGACGTACGCCTGCGTCATCGTGAGCTGATGGTATTCCTCCAGCACCTGCATCGCGACTTCCTTCGGAATCATTCCTAGCTCGGCGATCTCCTGGGTGAGCTGCTGCATTTCGGCCTCGGAGAGGTTGCGATACACCTGGCTGGCGGCTTCGTCCCCGAGCAAGACCATCAGGATCGCGGCCTTGCGCAGGCCTGTCAGCGACGGTGCGGCTGCGGTTGGGGCGGAGCCTTTCATCCCTGCGGCTCTTCGCCGCCACCGCGGATCCACTGCCGGATCAGGCGGCTGCTGTTATCCGGCTCGCGGCGCACATTCTCGGCAATTTGGGTGCGGATCTGCTCGATTCGCTTGGCCTCCGGCGCCGGCTCCGGCAAGTTGGCGGTGCTCTCGCCCGCCAGCGGCCGTTGCCCCGCTGCCGCCGCCAGCGCTGGTTGCGGCGCACGCTGTGCGGCGGACGTCACCATGCGAAAGAGCGGCCGCACCAGCAGCAAATAGGCAAGCAGGAACAGCACCAACAGCGCCAGATAATGCAATTCGCTGCTGAACCGGTTCCCCACCTGCTGCACGCGCTCGAGCACCCCGGGCGCCGCCGGCATGCTGGCCGCCGGCTGCTCAAAGGGCAGGTTCTCGACCACCACTTGGTCCCCCCGCTGGGCGTCGAAGCCGATCGCGGCCTTGGCCAGATCGCTGATCTGCTGGAGCTGTTGCGGCGATCGCGCCTGCCGCGTCTCCACCGTCTTTCCGTTCACCGTCTGGGCGGTGAGGATATCGTCCACGACGATCGCGGCGGTAATGCGCTGGATCCGTCCCGCCGGATCGACCTCATGCGTCTCTTGATGGCTGATCGCGTACGTGTCGCTTTCCCGCTGGCGGATTTCCCCCGGGGTCGGCGCGCCGGCCGCCGCCTTGTTCTTGCTCCCCGGGGCGCCCGCCTGGGGGCCGGGCACGTTGCTCGCCGAGCCCGGCAAGCCGCTGACGCCGCCGCCGTTCATGCTCTCCGAGCTCTTTTCCGTGGCGGCCAAGATCACGCCTTGCGGGTTGTAGGTGGTGTCGCTGATTTCTCGCGTGCTGGGATCATATTGAATGTTGACGTTGGCGTGAACCGCGTTCGCCCCCACGATCGGCGTCAAGATCGCCAGCAGCTTCTGCGTCAACTGCGCCTGCAGCGTTTGCGCCGCGCCGGGCAGGCTGTCTTGCCCGGGAGCGAGCAGCACGTCGCCGTCGGCATCGATCACGGTCACATCCTCCGGCTTCAGGTCCTCGACTGCGCCCGCCACCAGCCGCCGAATCGCCACCGCCTCTTCCGGCCGCATCTGTCCATTGCGCGGGCGCACCACCACCGACGCCTTCGCCGGCCGCTGCTCGTCGGCAAAGAGGGACTGCTTCGGCAGCACCAAGTGCACGCGCACCGCGGCCACGTCGTCCAGGGTCAGGATCGAGCGCTCCAGCTCGCCTTCCAGCGCGCGCTGATAGTTCACCTGATCATCGAAGTCGCTGCCGACCCAGTTGGGCTTGTCGAAGATCTCCCACCCCATCTGCCCCGTCCGCGGCAAGCCTTGCGCCGCCATTTGCATCCGCACCCGATCGACCTGCGATGCAGGCACGCTGAGGGTGGTGCCGTCGGGGGAAATTTGAAAGGATACGTTTGCGGCGGCCAGGCGCTGCATCAGCGTCTGCTGATCGCTCGGCGATAGCCCCTTATAGAGGACGGCGTAGGGCGGCCGCGCCAGCAGCGCCGTGAACAGCCAGATCACGCCCGCCACCGCCAGCGCGGCGGCCGCCAGCATGAGCTTCTGCCGGCCGGAAAAGCCGCGCAGAAAATCGTCCACAGGTTTTAACCCGGTATTCACGCGCCTGCGACCTCGTTGTCTGGCTCGCGGCCGCTAAAACGACATCTGCGCGACTTCTTGATACGCCTGCACGATCTTGTTGCGCACCTGCATCATGAATTGGAACGCCAGGTCCGCCTTTTCGACCGCCAGCATCGCGCCGTGCAGGTCCTCGCCCTGGCCGCTGAGCAAGCCCTCGACCTGCGCCTTCGCGTCCGCTTGCATCTGGTTGACTTTTTGGATCGCGCCTGTCAGGGACTCCAGGAAGCCGCTGTCGCCGCCCGCGGCGCCGGCGCTCGCCGACGGCGCCAGGATGATGGGATGGATGCCGGGAATCGATGTCATGGTGTGCCTCTGCTCGCTTAGCTGAGAATTTGCAGCGTCTGTTGAATCATGTCCTTGGTCGCTTGCACGGCCGAAACGTTGAATTGATACGCGCGCACCGCCCCCATCAAGTCGGCCATCTCCTGCACCGGATTGATATCGGGATACGAGACGTAGCCTTGGGCATCGGCGGCCGGGTTGGAAGGATCGAACTGCCGAATCGGGGGCGCCGTATCCGCCACCACACCCGCGACTGCCACGCCCCGGGCTGCGAGATCTGCGCTGTCACCGGAGCCCTGGCCGATGGGCAGCGGCTGTGCCGCGAACACCACCGACTCGCGTTGATAAGGACGGCCGTTGGCGGGCCCGGTGCTATCCGCGTTCGCCAGATTGCTTGCCACCACCTCGGCCCGCTCCCGTTCCGCGACCAGAGCCGAGCTGCTGATGTCCAGCACTCCGAACAGATTCATGGCATGCCTCCGTTGCCGCTGTTGATCGCCGATTGGATGCGGTGCAATTCGCTGGTCAGCAAACTGATGCCAACCCGATATTGCAGTTGCGTCTGCGCCAGCGCCATGGCTTCGCGATCAACGCTCACGTTATTGCCGTCGGGGCGCTGCATGAGGCCGGCGACCTCCTGCACGTCGGGCGTGAATGCCTCGCCCGCCGGCGTCGCCTCGGCCTCCGCCAGTGCGTCCTGAAAATTGAAGTCCAGCGTGTGATAGCGCGGCGTGTCGACGTTCGCGATATTGCTCGCGATCAACGATTGCCGCAATCCCGCCAGGTCCAAGAACCGTTGCAGATCGTTGAGATATGGCGTGGTCATCCAGTTCATGCGTAGCTCCTGGGAGGAAGCTGATACTCGCGAATCTTGTTGCGGATCGTCCGCAGGCTCATGCCAAGCATGGTGGCGGCCCGGGTGCGGTTGCCGCCGGTCGCGGCCAACGTGGCCTCGAGCAGCTTGCGTTCCGCCTCGCGCCAAGAGACGCCGGGCTGCAAGCCCGGCGCCGCGCTGGGCGGCGCCGGCCGCGGCTCCTCCTCGAGTGCTTCCAGGCCGATGCGCGGGCCGCGCGCCAGCGCCAGGGCACGCCGCACGAAGTTTTCGAGCTCGCGCACGTTGCCCGGCCACGCACGCTGCGCCAGCGCGCGCAGCAGCTCGGGCGTCAACTCGATGAACTCGCCGCCATGCTTGCGCAAGAAATGCGACGCCAAGGCGGGGATGTCCTCGCGCCGCTCGCGTAAGGGGGGCAGCCGCAGCGGCACCACGTTCAGGCGGTAATAGAGATCCGCGCGAAACTGGCCGCTCTCGACCAGCGCCTGCAAAGCGCGGTTGGTCGTCGCGATCACGCGCACGTCCACCGCGACCGGCGTCGTGCCCCCGAGCGGATCGACCTCGCGCTCTTGCAAGGCGCGCAGCAGTTTCGGCTGAAGTTCCAGCGCCATCTCGCCGATTTCATCGAGGAGCAAAGTCCCGCCGTTGGCCAGCTCGAACTTGCCGGCCTTGGACCGATCGGCGCCGCTGAAAGCCCCGCGAACGTATCCGAACAGCTCGCTCTCGAGCAAGTGTTCCGGCAACGCCGCGCAGTTGACGGCCACGAAGGGCTTCGCCCGGCGGCGGCTGGCGGCATGAATCGCGCGCGCCACCAATTCCTTCCCGGTGCCGCTCTCCGCCTCCACCAGAATGTCGGCCTCGGTTGCCGCGATCTGCCCGATGGTCTCACGCAGCCGGGCTATCGCCGCCGAATCTCCCACCAGTTCTGTGCCGCCGTCCCGCGGCTCCGTCTTGTCCGGCGCGCCGGCCATGACCCGCTCGGCAGCCGCCAGCAACTGCGAAAACGAGGCCGGCTTCATCAAGTAATCGCAGGCTCCCGCGCGCATCGCCTGGACCGCGTCCGGCACGTTGGCGAAGGCCGTCAGCAGCACGATAGCGGTATTGGGCGCGCTCTGCCGCACCCCGGCGATCACCTTCATGCCATCGCCGTCGGGCATGCGCATATCGGTGACTACCAACGGGCAGGGTGCTTGGCGAAACTTCGTCAGCGCCTCTTCCACGCCCGCGGCGGTGGCCACCGACCACCCTTGCCGCCGGAAATTCACCTCCAGCCCCGCGCGCACGCCGGCATCGTCGTCGGCAATGAGCACACGCTTCATGCCGCCGCCCCCCAGCGCCAGAGCGTCAACGCGAAAGTCGTGCCCTCGCCCGGCTTGCTGGTCACGCTGATCGTGCCGTGATGCTGATCCATAATCTTGCGGCAAACCGCCAGGCCCAGCCCCGGACTGCCGGGAAGCGTGCTGAAGCCGGGTTCGAAGATCTTCGCCAGGTCCTCGGCGGCGATGCCGCACCCTTGATCCACGATCTCGATGCGGATTTGGCCCGTCGCCCCCGGGAGCGCCACGATCCGCAGGCAGCCGCCGCTCGCCGCCATCGCCCGCATGGCGTTGAGCGCCAGGTTGAACAAAACCTGCTGCAGCCGCGGCGCATCCGCCGCGACCTCCACCGCGCCCAAGCGGTCGTCGAGCTCAAGCGCCAACTGGCGCTGTTGCGCCAGAGGCTGCAAGAACTCCATCGTGGCGCGCAAGAAACGCTTGAGACGGAGCGGAGCCAGCTCCAGCGCAGGCTCGCTATAAAGATGCAACACATTATTGACGGTGGCCGCCAGCAGACGGAGCCCGGCTTGTAACTGCTCGATCCAGGATTTTTCCTCCGTGCCATCCTCGGTGGCTTCCGCCAGCAAGCTCGCGAAAAGTTCCATGCCGGCGAGCGGATTGCGAATCTCGTGCGCCAGCAGGGCCGACATCTCCGCCAGCGCCTGGCCGCGCTGCCGTTTTCGCTCCAACGTCGTGTCGCGAAGAATCAGCAAGCGGTTCTCCGGCACTCCGCCGCCCGCTTCGAGCGGCGCTGCCGTCACGCCCAGCGAACGCGGCTCCCCTTGCTCCGTTTCCAAACAGAACTCTTCGCCGTTCGGCGTTTCCAAGGCCGACACCAGGCATGGCGGCAGCTCTTGACCCGCTTCAACTCCGGGCTCGCTCCACGGCGTGATCAACTTTTGTGCCGCGCCGTTGATCGCTTGCACCCGGCCTCCTTCAACCACCACGACCCCGCAGGGCAGACTGGCCAAGATCGCCTCCAGCCGCGCCCGCATCGCCGAGTTCTCTTGGTTCTTGCGGCGCAGCTCGCGGCGCAAGCGCGCCAGCTCGCCGCGCAAATCGGCGTACGAGCGCTCGAGCAAGCCGGCGGCTTGATTAAAGTCTTGGAACGCTGCTGCCAACGCCCGCTCGGCGGTGCCGTCGGCCGGCAAGCGTTGCCCGCTGCTAGGCAAAGTTGCCATCCTGCCTAGTCGCCCTGCAGCTGGAGTGCCGCAATTGGTTAAAAAGCTCCAACGCCACCGCGTTAGTGCTCATTCCCGATCGCGCACACTTCCTCGGGCAGGTGCCAGGGCATGATCTCCGGCTCGCCGCTAGCGAGAATCACCCCTCGTTCGATGGCATGCCGAAGCTGGCGCACATTGCCGGGCCAGGCGTAAGCGCCGATGGCGGTTTCGGCTTCGCGGCTGAACCGTTTGTTGGCCGCGCCGTCGCGCCGGCAGAATTCCGCCAGGAATTGCCGCGCCAGCAGCACCACGTCCCCGGCGCGTTCCCGCAGCGGCGGCAGTTCCAAGGGGAACACCGCCAGCCGGTAGTAAAGATCGGAGCGAAACAGGCCCTGCTCGACCTTCTGTTCCAGGCGCGAATTCGTGGCCGCGACGATGCGCACGTCCACACGAAACACGTCGGAACTGCCCAGCCGCTGTACTTCCCCCTCCTGGATAAACCGCAGCAGTTTCGCTTGCATGCCCAGCGGCAGTTCCCCGACTTCGTCCAGGAACAACGTGCCGCGATGGGCCGCATGGACCCGCCCCAAGCTGGCCTGCACGGCGCCCGTAAACGCCCCGCGCGTATGACCGAACAGCTCCGACTCGAGCAGCGCCTCGGGAATCGCCGCGCAATTGACGACCACCCAGGGCTGGGCCGCGCGCCCGCTCAACTGATGCAAGCCGCGCGCCACGACTTCTTTGCCGGTGCCGCTTTCGCCCGTGATCAACACGGTGGTGTCGCGCAAGGCGATCAGCCGCGCCAGATGAAACACCCGCTGCATCGCCGGGCTCGCGCCCAGCATGCCGGGCAAAGGTTCGGCGCGCGGCGTTTCCTGCGGCCGCCTGCGCCAGGGCGTGAGCGGCGCGGGCGCCGGGCCGGCGGCCCGCCCGGGATTGTGCGAATCGATCAGTAGAACTCGCAACGCCGGGTTTTGCTGCCGAATGCGCAGCGCCACCTCTTCCGCGTCCAAGTCCGGCAGCCGTCGGTCCAGCAGGATCGTGCCGGCCGCGCCGTCCTCGAGCTTGGCCAGCGCGTCCGCCCCGCCCACCGCTTCGAGCGCCGTTACCAGGCGCTCTTCGCAGCGGGCCCGGGCCAAACTTCGAAATTCCGCATTCGCGCTTGCGACCAATACCCGGTCGCGGGGAGATAGAGAGAGGGAATCCAGATCGAGCGTGGGGAGAGCAGAAGTTGACATTGAGAGCGCAATCCAAACCGCATGGACACCTACTATAAAGGCCCAAAATTAAAATCCGGTTAGCCGCGCGTTAAAAGTCACTTACGGTGCTCAAGCGCGCCGGCTCTTTACCGATTCCATGAACATGACGGAAATGTGCGCAGAATCGGCGGCAGCAGGCCTGTTTGGCCCAAGTCTCGACGCCGCCGTCGTGCGCGTGCGCGACACCCTGTACCAAACCAGCGGATTCTTCATGCCCACCGCACACTGGCCGCGCCTGCAAGAAAGCTGCGAGCGCCGCATGCAGGCGCTCGGCATCGCCTCGCTGCGCGAATACTCCGCGCGCTTGGCCTCCGCCTCCGCCGGCGAGGAACTCGGACACTTGCTCGGCCAGCTCAGCGCCGGCGAGCGCTTCTTCTTTCGCTACCCGCAGCAGTTGGAAGCCTTGCGCCGCATCGTTTTGCCCGCACTCCGGCTGCAGCCCGAGCGCGAAGCTGCCGCAAACGTCGCTTGCATCGGCGGTGGCGAGGACGCGTACACGCTGGCCCTGATCCTGGCGGAGCAGGCGGCGCTGGACGGGCGCTTCCACGTTTACGCTTGTGATGCCGACCCCGCCCGGCTGGCCGCCGCGCGGCGCGGCGTGTTCGCGGCGGCCGCGCTGTCACAGACGCCGCCGCATCTGCGGGCAAAGTATTTCCGGGCGATTGCCCCGGAGACCTTCGCCGTGACCCCGGCGCTGAAGCAGCATCTAACCTTCTGCAATGCGAGCCTGGCGGGACCTGCGGCCGCGCTCCTCGAAATGGGCATGGACGTCATCTTCTGCCGCGATCTCATCGCGCGGCTCGATCCGCTGCAACGGCGCCGCGCGGTCGGCCTCCTCGCCGCCAGCCTCAACTCCCACGGCTACTTGTTCTTCTCGCCGTTCGAGTCGCCGATGGGCGCCGAGCTGCACCACTTGCGCTTGATCCATTTCCCCGCCGCCACCGCCTATCGCAAGGTGCCGGCTCCGGCCAACTGGTCATGAGCGACAACGTGCGCAACGCCCTCGTGGAGCGGATCAAGAACGTCCAGGCGATGCCGACGGTTCCGCCCACGCTATTGCCGCTCTTGCACATGCTGGAATTGCCCGCCGATCAGTGGGACATGCGCAAGATCGTCGACTTGATCTCTTGCGACCCGTCGCTGGCGGCGCAATGCCTGCGCATGGCCAATTCCCCGCTGTTTGGCCGCAGTCGCACGATTACCACGATTCACGCGGCAGTCATCACCATCGGCACCGGCCGGCTATGGGATCTGCTCACCGCCTTCTGCCTCATGGACCTGGCTCCTGCCGAGCAATGGTTACTGGATCCCCTCTCGTTCTGGGAGCACTCCTTCGGCTGCGCCTTGATCAGCCGTCATTTGGCCCAGATTGTCGGCTTCAGCCAGCCGGATAAGGCCTATGCCGGCGGGCTCTTGCATGACATCGGCGAAATGGTCAACTCCTTGTTGTTCCCCAAGGAATTCCGCGCCGCCGCCGACTTGGCTTTCACTGAGGAAATCTCCCTGGTGGAAGCCGAGCAATACGTCATGGGCATCTCCCATTGCGAAGCCGGGCGCCTCTTAGCCGACCACTGGCATATGCCCGAAGACTTGGCGCAGGTGATCCGCTGCCACCATCACGAAGTTGCACCAACGCCGGAACACGCGGCCTTGGTCATGATCGTCAGCCTCGCCGACTTGCTCTGCCGCGTCCGCGGCATGGATTACGGCTACTACGAGGCCGTGCAGGTCGATCTCGTCGCCGATCCGGCCTGGTTGTATCTCGTTCGCGAGTTCCCGCGCTTGCGCGACGTAGACCTAGTGCGACTCAGTCACGAACTGGATGACTACGCCAGTGAAGCCAAGCGGATCGTCGCCGCGGTTTTCCGCACCGACTCGAAGTAACGGCCCACTCGGCGAGATCTGCCGTGCCCACTCGGCAAACCCTGCCTAGCGGGCGGCGGCTTACGCCGCTAAGCTGCTGAGTTGCAATGATTTTGACATTGGCCCCCGCCTTGCGATTCCGGCGGCGTGCCCAGTTCCGGCCTTATCGTGACGCCTGCCCTGCCGCCCGCGCCGTCCCCGGCGCCGGCGCCGCGAACGGCGTCGCCTGCCGCGGGCCCCCTGCCGGGTTTCGCCGGCCTCTTGGCGTCCCTCTTGCCGCAAGCGACTGCCGCTGCGGCGGGCGCTCCCACGCCTGCGGCAACATCGCTAGCGGGCGATTCGCTCCCCTCGATTCCGCCGACCGCCGATCCCAAGCCGCAGGTCCGGCACAAGCCAGCGCACGAATTCCATCTCAACTTCGCCGCCGTTCCACCGGCAGCGGCTCCGCTCGCGCCTGGCCCGATAACGCCGCCATCGCTCAAGCCGGCTTTGCCGCCCGTGCGCGATGCCGCGGGGCATTGGCCGGCGGGCGACCTCCGGAACTACGCAGCGCGCTTTTCCGCTCTGCCGGCAACCGTCCAGGCAGCGCCGATTGCGCAGCCGCCAGTCTTGCTGGCAGATGCAAATGCGGCGGCCTTCCCGTCCGCATTCGGAGCACCGGCGCTTTCGCCGTCGTCCCCATTGTCGCAAACGCTCTCGGCTCATCTGCAAGCCCCGCCGCCGGTCGCCCAAGGCCGGCTGCCAATTGCCGACGCGTTCCAACCGGCCGGACTCGTCCCGGCTGGCGCGCTGCGCGCCGCACCAGGCGGCTCTAACATCGTTGCCATCGAAGTCATGCCGGCGCCGCTCTCCGGCAGTGCCGATGCCGCACCGGGAACTCCTTCGTCCGGCGTAGCGGCAGCGCCGACGAAGCCCGCGCCTCAGGGCCCCGCCGGCATCCCGGCGCGCAACGCCGCCATCTTCACCGCGCCGCTTTCGGTTTCACCCGCGGTCCAACCCGCGGCGCCAACCCCGCCGCGCCCCGCCGCCGCGCCGATTCCCGCTCCCGCCTCGGCCGGAACGTTGCCCGACGAGGCTAGCCAGAAGTCCGCGGGTGATCACGAGTCCGATCGGTCGGCGCAGGGCCAAGCCGCGCCGTCGCTGGCAAAGCCGGCTGCAGCCAAAAACCCGGCTCCGAATTTCACGTTCCCGGCTGCACACCCGCCGGCGACGCAACTCACGGTGGCGGCCGCGCCGGCGCATGGGACTTCGCCCCCGCCATCGCCGGCCCCCGCATCGCCGCAACCCAATGCGACGCACCAAGCCATGGAGGCCTTGCGCACGATCCAGCCCGCGCCCGCAACTTCTTCCGCGGCGACCCACATGCGCCTGGCGCTCCACAGTGAGACGCTCGGCCCGATCGAGCTGCAAGCGACTCTGCGGGGCGCCACCGTCCAAGCGTCGCTGCATGTGGCGCAGCCGGCGGCCCGCGACGCCCTGCGCCACGAGCTGCCCCAACTCCAACAAGTACTCGCCGACCGCAATCTGCCGGTAACGAGCATCTCTCTCGCGCACGGGACTTCCGTCAACACCGGTTCAGCCGGCGCCGGTGCTCACGCCTATTCCGGCAATGATCGCCGGCAGACCGGAAACGGCACGCCGCCCCGAACATGGGTCGGCTTGGCTCAGACCGGCAATTCTTCCTCCGCCCGCGCCTCGGAGGCCGCAGCGGCCTTGCCCGGCCTGGGCCGCATCAGCGTTCGCGTCTAGACAAGGATCGTCATGCAGATCGCATCGTTACTCAGCGCCTTCCGCCCCCAGCCCGCGGCTCTCGCCGCCAACGCCGCCCCCGCATCTGGCAATCCCAATCAAGCCGCTGGCGGCAATCAACTTACCCCTAATTCCTTCATCCAACTCTTGAGCGCCCAGCTCCAGGCCCAAACGCCCGACGACACCTTGGATCCGAACCAGATGATGACCGAGCTCGTGCAATTCAATACCTTGCAGCAGATCATTCAGATGAACCAGGAACTGGGCGCTTTCTTGAGCAGCCAGTCGAGCACGGCGCCACCCACGGGCTCCACGGCCGCCGCTCGATGACGATTTTCGAATTCACTTTTAGAGAGGAGAACGATGGCTTCCTTTTCAATCCCCTTGTCCGGTCTTGACGCCTACGCCCAGGCGCTTTCGGCCGTTTCCAACAACTTGGCCAATCTCAATACCACCGCATTCAAGTCCGAAACCCCGCAGTTCAGCGATCTTTTTTACCAGCAGATCGGATCGGCGGGTTCCGGAGATCCGGTTCAAGTCGGTGTCGGTTCGCGCATCGGCTCCATGGAATCCAACTTTACCCAGGGCAGCATGGAGAGCACCGGGGTCAACACCGACGTCGCTATTCAAGGCAACGGCTTCTTCGTGCTCGACAACAACGGCCTGGTCAGCTATTCCCGCGCCGGGAACTTCTCCATCAACCAGCTTGGCTACTTGACCAGCGCCGACGGCGCGCTCGTCCAGGGCTTTCCCGCCACCAACGGCGTCGTCAATCCCAACGGGACGCTGGGGCCGTTGAATGTCGGCAACGGACTTACCAGCCCTCCCAACGCTACCGCCAACGTCACCGCCGGCTTGAATCTCGATGCCGGCGCCGCCGTCGGCGCCAGCTTCAGCACTCCGGTGACGATCTATGACGCCCTCGGCACCAGCCACGTGGCCACGTTCAACTTCACCAAGACGGCGGCCAACACCTGGAGCTTCACCGTGACCGTGCCCGCCGCCGATCTCGGCCAGACCGGAGCGCCCGTGGCCCTCACCACCAGCACCAATACCTTGGCGTTCGACGGTAACGGGGTGCTGACGACGGCAGGCCCCATCGCCGTGACCATGCCTGCGGGGGATACCTGGGCCGACGGCGCGACGGTGCCGGCCACCCTCTTCAACTGGCAATTGACCGATGCCGCCGGAAACCCGGTGATCTCGCAAGTTGCCAGCCCCTCGGCGACCTCCTTCATCGATCAAGACGGCTACGCCAGCGGCGCGCTCTCCAGCTTCACCGTGGCCAACGACGGCACCATCGAAGGCACGTTCAGCAATGGCCGGTCGGCCGCGCTCGGGCAAATCGCGCTCGCCCAGTTCGCCAATCTTCAGGGACTGATCCGCAACGGCAATAACGAATATTTGGCCAGCATCGGGTCAGGACCGGCGACCATCGGAATTCCCGGGACCGCCGGCCGTGGAACGCTCTCGGGCGGAGCCCTGGAGTTGTCGAATGCCGACATTTCCAGCGAGTTCACGCAGCTCATCATGGATGAGCGCGGCTTCCAGGCCAATGCGCGTGCGATCACGACCTTCGACAACATCACGCAGGAGTCGCTGAACCTGATCCATCCGTAGCCGTGGCCGGGGAAGCGGCGGCGCCGCCGGCGCCGCCGCTCCGCAAGTAAGCGCCCGCTAACCGAGCCGGCGCGCACAAGAAATCCTTAATTCGCGTGGCGGCGCGTCTAACTTGACGGCTGACAACCGGATAGCTGGCGCGGGCGCGCCCGGCGCGGTTCGGCGTGGCAATTGCAGCGGCGATGACGAATCGCCATGGCAAGACCTCGCTGCTCCTCCGTTTTCGCGCTCGCCGCGCTCGTGGGCATCACAGCCGCCGCGGGTTGCTCCTTCGCGCATCGCTCCTCCGCTGCGACGCCGTCCCAGCCCAAAGTCAATTCCGTTCTTCATCTCGACAGCTTCTTGGTGAACTTGAATGGTGGCGGCTACCTGCGGGTCGGCATTGACCTAGGTCTCGACGTCGCGTCCAAGCAAGGCGGTGAAGCCGCAACCCCGCCGGTCGCTCCCATCCGCGACACCATTCTCGGGGTCCTCACGGCGGCTTCGGCCGCGCCGCTCCTCACGCCCGAAGGCAAGGAGGAGTTGAAGAAGCAGATCGCGGCTGCCATCAACAAGCAAAACCCGAGCTTGGGACTGGTGGCCGTCTTTTTCACCGATTTTCTCGTGCAGCCCCAATGAGCGGCGCCAGCCCAGCCGCGCTCCAAGCCAAGCCCGAGCCCCCCGTCGAGCCTTGGGGCGAGCTCGTCCAACTCCCCGCCCAAGTGACGGTCGAACTGTGGGTTCCGCGATTCACCATCCGCGATCTGATGCAACTCGAACGCGGCTCGATCGTGGACACGCGCTGGCAGACCGGCGTTGACGTGCCGCTGCGCGCCAACGGCCAGTTGATCGGGTGGGTGGAATTCGAAGTTTCCGGCGAACAGCTCTCGGTCCGGCTGACGCGCCTAGCCTGATGCCCTGGAGGCGGATGAAGCATGAGTCCCAAGAAACGATCCCCTGCCGCGCCGCTGCGAACGCGCAAGCCGGCGAAGAAGTCACCCCCGCGGCGCGCTGCCCGCGCCACCGCGGCCGTCCGCGCGCGGAGCGTCCGCCCGGCGGCGGCGCCGTCGCCCGACTGCTCCGCCGAGATGATGCTGCCGCCCGCACCCGCGTGCGCCGCGCCGGCCGCGCCGCCCAACGACAGCGCGCTGGCCGGCGCCCCGTTTGCCTTGCATCTCCAGCCGGCGGTGCGCCCGCAACTGGCGCTGGCACGGCTCTGGACGCCGTTCGCGGCGCTGCCGCGCCACTTGCGCGCGCTGGGCGCGCGTTTGGGCCGCGGCGCATCGCGTCTCTCGCGCCGCCCGCGGCGCGATCTGCGCCTTTGCGAGATGCTGCAGCTCAGCGACAAGCGCTTCCTGGCCGTCGTCCGTTATGGCGACGTGCATTTCTTGATTGGCGGCGCCCCCGGCTCGCTCACGCTTCTCTCCCGGCTCGAGCCCAATGCAGCCGCGCCGCTCGCCTGGAACCCCGCCGCTGGCGCGGTGCCGGCCAATCCGCATGCCTGGTCCTGCTGATCCTCGCCGTGTTGCTCGCCGCCGCGCCGGGCGCCGTGGCGCAAGCGCCCGCGCCGGCGCCCGGCCTGCCCGTTGCCATTCCCGGCGTCCCGCTCGCGTCGCTGACTCGTTCCCTACTGCCGCCGGCGGGCGCGCCGCCGCGAACCGCCGGCTCCCTGTCGTGGGAAATCGTCGTCATCTTGACGCTGCTCATGTTGTTGCCGGCGCTCTTGATGTCGATGACGCCGTTCGTGCGCATCTTGGTGGTCTTCCACTTCTTGCGCCAGGCCCTCGGCACCGACAACACCCCCACCAACCAGACCCTGATCGGGCTCGCCTTGTTTCTGACCTATTTCATCATGCAGCCCGTCGTCGCCCAGGTGCACAAGGTCGCGGTGACGCCCTACGAGCAGGGCCGAATCACCGCCACCGAAGCCATCGCGCTGGGCTCGGCGCCGCTGCGCAATTTCATGCTGAAGTACACGCGCGAAAAGGACCTCGCGCTGTTCGTCGAAATGGCGCACGTGCCGCGGCCGCGCTCGCCGCAAGACCTCTCCATGCGCATCGTGATTCCGGCCTACATCATTTCCGAACTCAAGACCGGCTTTCAGATCGGCGTCGTCCTGTTCTTGCCGTTCTTGGTGATCGATATGGTCATCGCCTCGGTCACGACCGCCGTCGGCATGATGCAGCTGCCTCCGGTCGTGATCTCGACGCCGCTAAAAATCCTGGTTTTCGTCGCCGTAGACGGCTGGCATCTGGTCGTGGCCTCGCTGTTGAGAAGTTTTCATTGAAGGAGGAGTGAGCCAATGGGCACGGATCAAGCGGTTGAATTGGCGCGCCGGGCGCTGCAAACGGCCTTTTGGGTCGGCGCGCCCATGCTGATCGCCGCCACCCTGGTAGCGCTCGTGATCAACATTTTTCAGGTCATGACGTCCATTCAGGACGCGACCGTCTCGACGGTGCCGCGCCTGGCCGCGGTCGCGGCCGTCAGCTTCTTGCTGACGCCCTGGATGTTGCACCGGCTGACCTATTACACCGTGCGGCTCTTCTCGGACTTCCACCCGTTCGTGCACTGAGGTCGCGCTGCTTGCCCTATCCACTCCCAGCCTACGTCGTGCCGGTGGTTCTGATTGCGGCCCGTGCCGGCGGCCTGCTCAGCTTCTTGCCCGTGTTCGGCTCCAACGCTGTGAGCTGGCGCGTCAAGGCCGGACTGACCATGGCGCTGACCGCGGTGCTGGCCCCCGGCCACTTGACGCCCTTGCCGGGCGTGGGGCCGATCACGGCCCTGGGCATGGTGGTGAGCGAGCTGGCACTCGGCCTTGCCACCGGGCTGCTGCTCTATTTCGTCTTCGAGGGCATGGAGCTGGCCGGCCAGGTGATCGGCTTTCAGCTCGGCTTTTCGCTGGCCAACTTGATCGATCCTACCAGCCCCGTGAACACGCCGGTGATGAGCGTCTTTCATCGCCTCATCGCGATTCTGATCTTTCTGCAGCTCGACGTTCACCATTGGGTCTTGCGCGCGCTGGCCAGCAGCTTCACGTTGGTGCCGCTCGGCGGCTTTACCGCCAACTGGATCGTGACCCACGGCGTCCTGACGCTGGGCAACATGATGTGGGTCGTGGGCGTGCAAATCGCCGCCCCGGTCTTGGTGGCCACTTTTCTGACCGATTGGGCGATGGGCTTCCTATCCAAGGCGTCGCCGCAGTTCCCGGTGCTTTTCGTGGGCATGTCCATCAAGAGCCTGCTCGGCTTTGCACTCCTCGCCGCGACCGTCGTCTATTGGCCGCGTTATTTGGAGGGCTATTTCGGGCGGGCGATCTCCGCCGCAGTCGGCATGATGGGGAGCGCGCACTGAGTGTTCGCCATGGCGAACGAGAAGACAGAACAGCCCACGCCGCGACGACGGCAAAAGGCGCGCGAAGAAGGCCAAATCTCGCGCAGCGCCGATCTGTCGTCGGCGCTGGCCGTGCTGGCGGCCTTGCTCATCATGTTTTGGGCTCCGGCACGCATGGCCGCGACCTGGCGGGCATTCCTGGCCGGCACGCTCGACCAGGCCGTCCTGCCGGGCGCCTTCCACGTCGTGCCACTGCTGAATCAAGCCGATCTCCTGATCTTGCGCTGGACCCTGCCCGCCCTGGCCGGCGCCTGGGCCCTCGCCGTGCTCGCGAGCGTGGCGCAAGGCGGGCTGCTCTTCGCCCCCTCCCGCCTCGCCCCCAAAATCGAACGCATCAACCCGGCCGGCAACCTCAAGCGCATCTTTTCCCCGGCTTCCGCCAGCCGCCTGCTGCGCTCGCTCTTGCCCGCGGGCGCGATGGCCTATGTTTGCCTGCTTGTCTTCGGGCGCGAGTGGTCCCACCTCGCGCTGGCGCTGCATCGCGGCACCGCGTTCATCGTGAGTTGGTCGCTGGGTCTGGCCTTCGAGATCGGCTGGAAGGCAGGCTTGATCTTGCTGCTCTGGTCGGGCGTGGATTACGCGCTGCAGCGCCGCCAGCTCTCGCAACAGTTGAAGATGACGAAAGAAGAGGTGCGGCGCGACTTCAAGGAAACCGAGGGCAACCCGGAAAACAAGCGCCGCATTCGCCGCGCGCAGCGCACGCTGGCGAGCCGCCGGCGGCGCCAGCAACTCCAGGCGGTGGCGGGCGCCACCGTCGTGGTGGTCAATCCCACCGAATACGCCATCGCCCTGCGCTACGATCCCAGCACCACGCCGGCGCCGATCGTCGTCGCCAAGGGCCGCGACCACCTGGCGCGCCAAATCAAGCGCGAGGCTCTCTGGCATGACGTGCCCACGGTGGAAAACGTCCCGCTGGCGCACGCGCTCTATCGCGCGGTCGAGGTCGGGCAGATGATTCCGGCTTCGCTCTACGCCGCCGTCGCCGAAATTCTCGCCTTCTTGCATCAGCGCGGGCGCATGGCGAACGTCGCGCCGCGCTCGCTCGCCGCCGGGAGGCTCGCCTAAATGGCCGCGAAAACCGCCAGCGCCGCTCTCGCGCCCTCGCGCCGCGGCCGCGCCGACTGGATCGTGCCGCTCGCCGCCGTCGCCTTGATCTTGGTGATGCTGGTGCCGATGCCGGCGATGCTGCTGGACGTGCTGCTCACGCTCAGCATCACCGCCTCGGTGCTCGTGCTGCTGAGCGCGATCTCCGTGCTGCGGCCGGTGCAGTTTTCCGTCTTCCCTTCCCTCTTGCTGCTGCTGACGCTGTTCCGCCTCTCGCTGAACTTGGCCAGCAGCCGCCGCATCTTGCTCCATGGCAGCGACGGCCCCGCCGCCGCGGGCCACGTCATCGAGGCCTTCGGCCAGTTCGTGGTCGGCGGCAATTACGTCGTCGGTTTCGTCATCTTTCTCGTGCTGATCGCGATCCAGTACATCGTCGTCAGCCATGGCGCCGTGCGCACGGCCGAAGTCTCCGCCCGCTTCACCCTGGACGCGCTGCCCGGCAAGCAGATGGCGATCGACGCCGACCTCAACGCCGGCTTGATCGACGAGCAGCAGGCGCGCGTCCGGCGCGAAGCCATCGCCCGCGATGCCGAATTCCACGGCGCCATGGACGGCGCCGCGCGCTTCAATCAGCGCGACGCGCTCGCCAGCGTCCTGATCACCTCCATCAACATCATCGCGGGATTCCTCATCGGCGTCTTCCAGCAAGGCATGGCCTTTCAGGACGCGCTGCGCACCTACACCATCCTCACCGTCGGCGACGGGCTGGTGACGCTGATCCCCTCCCTGCTGGTGTCGGTGGCGGGCGGCATCGTGCTCACTCGCGCCGCCAGCGACGAATCGCTCGGCCAAGACCTGCGCCGGCAACTGCTCGGCCGCCGCCAGCCGCTGTGGATCGCCGCCGGCATTCTGCTGGCGGTGGCCTTGATCCCCGGCCTGCCGAAATGGCCCTTTCTCCTGCTCTCCGCCGGCTTGGCGATGCTGGCGCGCCGCACCCGCGAGGGCCAGCCCGCGCCCGCCGAGGCCGCGCCCAAGCCCGCCAGCCTGCAACAACAACTGGAGGGCCTGCTGAAACTCGAAGACCTGAGCCTGGAGGTCGGCTACGGGCTGGTCGCCTGCGTGGACGAGAAGCAGGGCGGACAACTGCTGCCGCGCATTCGCTCGCTGCGCAAACACTTGGCGACGCAGCTCGGCTTCATCGTGCCGCCGATTCACATCACCGACAATCTCCGTCTCAAGCCCAACGAATACGTCATCTATCTCCGCGGCGCCGAGCTCGCCCGCTGGGAAACCTACGCCGACCATCTGCTCGCCATCAGCGCCGAACCCACGCCGCCACCGCTCGAGGGCCACGACACGCGCGAGCCCGCCTTCGGCGTCGCCGCGAAATGGATACCGCCCGCCGCCCAGGAGCACGCCCTCGCCGCCGGCTACGCCGTCGTGGACCAGACCTCGGCCATCGCCACGCATTTGGCCGAGGTGATCAAGGCGCACGCGCATGAGTTGCTCTCCCGGCAAGAGACCAAGCGCCTGCTCGACGCGCTCTCCGAATCGCAGCCGAAGCTGGTCGAGGAGCTGGTGCCCAAGGTGCTGTCGCTCGGCGAAGTGCAGAAGGTGCTGCAGCAATTGCTGCGCGAACAGGTCTCCATCCGCGATCTGGCGACCATCCTGGAGACCTTGCTCGATCAGGCCGCGGTCAACAAGAATCCCGTCTTGCTGGTGGAAGCCGTGCGGCAAGCGCTGCGCCGCTCCCTGATCCGGCCCTTGCTCGGCGACGACGGCAAGCTGATGGTCGTCACCCTCGATCCGCAACTCGAGGAAGAGCTCAGCCGCGCTTGGGAGCCGGCGGCGCCCGCGGGGAACGGCTTGCAAGGTTCGTTCCTGCGCCGCGTCGTCGAGGGCCTGCGCCGCTTGGGCGAAGAGAGCGCGGCGCCGCTGGCTCCCGTGCTGCTCTGCGGCTCGCCGGCGCGCTTCTATCTGCGCCGGCTGGTCGAGCCGTTCCTGCCCAAACTAGTCGTGCTATCGCCGGGAGAGATCCCGCCTTTGGTTTCAGTCCAGTCTTTGGGAGTCGTGCGATGAAAGGGAAACCATGACTGCGGCCCAAGCCTATCAATCCGGCCCGGATGAGGCCGCGGAGATCGAGCGCCGCCTGCTGGAACAACTGCCCCAGGTGCATCTGATCGCCCGCCGCATCCATGATCGCCTGCCGCGCCACGTCGCGCTCGACGATCTGGTGCAAGCGGGCGTCGTCGGCCTGATGGACGCGGTGCGCAAGTACGACGCCAGCAAAAACGTCCCCTTGCCCGCGTACGCCAAATTCCGCATTCGCGGCGCCATTCTCGACAGCCTGCGCGCCCTCGATTGGAGCCCGCGCGAGCTGCGCCGCAAGGCGCGCGGCATCGAGGAGGCCCATGCCCGCCTGCACGCCGCCCTCGGCCGCGCCGCCAGCGACGAAGAAGTCGCCGCCGAGCTGCGCATGGAGCTGGAGGAGTTCCAACAGCTCCTCGGCGAATTGCGCGGCCTCGAGCTGGGCAGCTTCGAAGCGCAATTTCCCGGCGAAGAGCCCGGCGTCTATCTCCCCAACGCGCCCGAACAAGACCCCTACTTCGTCTGCCTGCGATCGGAGTTGAAGCGCGAACTGGCGCAAGCGATCGAGGAATTGCCCGATCGCGAGCGCCAGCTCATGGCCCTGTACTACTTCGAGGAACTGACGATGAAGGAAATCGGCGCCGTGCTCGGCATCGGCGAATCCCGCGTGTGCCAAATCCACGCCGCGGTGCTGATCCGCCTGCGCGCGCGGCTCCGCGCCATGAGCCCCGAGCGGCGTCCCGCCGCCGCCGTACCCGCAGCCCCTAAGGAACGACATGCCCGACCCGCTCAACCAACACGAGATTGACGAACTCGCCCGCCGCGCCCGCGTTTCCCCGCCGGCCGGCGGCCCGGCGGCGCGCGCCCGCGCCCGCGCCGTCGCCGCCTGCAACTTCCGCACCGTCGGCCAGATCAGCCGCGAAGAAACCGTGGCCATCACCCGCCTGCACGAACCCTTCGCCCGCAATCTGGCGCATTCGCTCGGCGCTTACCTGCGCACGATGCTCGAGCTTTCGCTCGCTTCCGTCGAGCAGCTCACCTATTCCGAGTTCCTGTCGCGCGTGCCCGAGATCACCTACCTCGCTTCCCTGCGCATGATGCCGCTCGATGCGGCGGCGGCGGTGCACATCGATCTCAGCATCGCCTTCCCCATCATCGACGTCCTCCTCGGCGGCAAGGGCGAAGCCGATTTCCAAGCCCGCGAGGTCACCGATATCGAAGATGGAATCCTGGAAAATATCGTGCGCTTGATCTCGCGCGAGCTGCATTCCGCCTGGGAGCAGATCTTGCCCCAGGAATTCGAGTACGAGCAGCGGTGGCAGGCGGCGCAGCTCATGCAGTTCATGTCGCCCAACGAGCGCGTGCTGGTGATCGGCTTCGCTCTCAAGATGGCGCAGGCCTCCGGCCAATTTCACGTGCTGCTGCCCGCGCTCGCCTCCGGCGCGCTGCTGCGCCGCCTCTCGCTCGAATACACGGGGCAAAAGCGCCGCGGCACGCCGGAGGAGCTGGCGCGCATTCGCACGCGCCTGCTGCAATGCCCGTTCGCGGTGGAGCTGCTGCTGCCCGGCGGCGTTTCCAGCGTGCACGAATTGATGGCGCTCGAGCCCAATCAGGTGCTGCCGCTCAATCTGCCCCTCGATTCTCCCGCCTATCTCGCCGTCGCCGGCTTGCGGCTCTATCTCGCCGCGCCCGCGCGCAGCGGCGCGCTGCGCGCCAGCCACATCAAGCAGCGGCTTTCGCTCGCCGAGAAAGGAAAGTCCCATGACGAACTCTGATCCCCAACCAACCCTCCAAGCGGCGTACGCCGCCGCCTGGGCGGCGGCGCTGGCGCAGGTGCTGGCCGCATGCAGCGGCGCCGCCGTGGATGCCGAGCTGCTCGCCCCCGAGCATGCCGACGCGCAAGCGGCCGCCGGCGGCTTTTGGCTGCGCTGGCGCGTGCGCGGCGCCTGGCAGGGCGAGCAAGCCATGGCGCTCAGCGCCGCCGACGCCGTGGTGCTGGCGCAACTCGCCGCCCATCAGCCGGCCGACCGCCAGGCCGAACTCAACGCCGGCCATGCCGAGAAGCTCGCGCAATGGGCGCAAGAGCTCGCCGCCGCGGCGCGCGCGCAACTGAGCGCGCTGGGCGCGGTAGAGTTCGAATTCGCCGGCACGCAGGCGCTCGCCGCCCATGCCGCGAGCTTCGCCTGCCGCTGCGCCGGCGAAGGCCTGCCGCCGCTCTCCCTCGCCGTGGCGCTCGATGCCTCGCTGGCGGAGGCGCTGCGCGGCCCGGCAGCGCCGCCGGCCGCCGCGCCGCTTGCGGCCCCACCGGCCGCCGCCGCGCCCGCACCGGCCGCGGATGCCGAGCCCGCCCTGGCACCACCGGGAGAACCCAAGGCGCCGCCCGCCGCCGGCACCGCCAATCCGATCGATGCGGAGCTGGAGCCCGACTTCAGTGCGCCGCGCCGCGCTCCCGAAGGCAATCTCGATCTCCTGCTCGACGTCCCTTTGGACGTCAGTTTGCGCTTCGGCGGCCGGCAAATGGTGCTCAAGGATATCCTCGAGCTCGGCCCCGGCGCGGTGATCGAGCTCGATCGCGGAGTGCAGGATCCGGTAGAGCTGTTGGTCGCCGGCCGCGTCGTCGCTCACGGCGAGGTCGTGATCCTAGACGGCAACTACGGCCTCCGGGTCACCGAAATCGCCTCGCCGCGGCATCGCCTGAGCACCTTCGGCAGCCCCTTTCTCAAATGAGTCGCGAGCTTCGCCATGCACCTTCGCTTTGAACTCTCCGCCTGGCGCCCCAACCTGCCTCCGCTGCGGCCGTGCGGCAATCCCGATTGCCTGCAGCACCGGCCCCTGCCGCGCGCCTTGGCTTGGCAATGGGATGGCCGCCGCCTCTGCTCCCCCGAATGTTTCGCCGCCGCCGCCGAAGCCGATTGCGCGCGCCTGCTGCCCGCGCTGGCGCCGGCGCCGGCACCGCGGCATCGCATGCCGCTGGGGCTGCTGATGGTCGAACAAGGCTTCCTCGCCGCCGAAGATCTTCGCCGCGCCCTGGCCGCGCAACAGCAAGCCGGCGCCGGCCGCATCGGCTACTGGCTCACGCGCCTCGGCTTCGCGAGCGAATCCCAAATCACCGCCGCGCTGGCGCGGCAATGGGGCTGCTCGGTGTTTCCGCTGGCCGAAACCGCCTGCGAGCCCGCCGTCAGCCGCCTGTTGCCGCGGGCGCTGCAAGTGGGCTTCGGCCTCGTGCCCGCCCATTTCGCTGCCGCCCGCCGCACGCTCTTCGTCGCTTGCCGCGACGGCATCGTGCGCTCGGCGCTTTACGCCATGGAACGCATGTTGGGCCTGACGCTCGAGCCTTGTTTCGCCGACGCCTCCGCCGTGGACGCCCGCTTGGCCGCGCTCAGCGGCGTTCGCGATGCCGCCGGCCAGGCCGGGGAAGCGCTCCCGAATGAAGCCAGCTTCGACAGTCCCTTTTCCGCCGCCGAGCTGGCGGCGTGCGCGCGCGGCTATGCCGTCAAGCTGCGCCTGCGCAGCGCTCGCGCCGTCACCTGCTCCGAGTACCTCTGGGTTCGTTGCGCCGGCGTGGAGACGCACTTCGATCTGGTCTTTCATCGCCCGCACCGCCGCATGGCCGCCTTCGGTCCAGGCCTGCCCTAGCGCGGCCGCCCCATTCAGTAAGGTAGGCAGCCATCACGGGGGCGTTGCGGGGTTCCGCATGCGCCACGGTACTTCAAACTCCCCAACTAAAGTAGGATTCAGAACTGCCGGCCAGGGTTGCCCGCTGCGCGGCGCCCGGCGCAGGATTGTTCGACGGCCCGGGCCGGGCGCGGAGCCGCGCAGCGCGTTGCCAGCCCGCATAATGCCAAGAGATGGCGAAAAAGGTCGAAGCAAAATCGCCCGAAGCCAGCGACCAGGAATGGATGGCGCAGGCGCTGGAGTTGGCGCGGGCGGCGGAACTGGCGGGGGAAGTGCCGGTGGGCGCGATCGTGGTTTCGCCCGAAGGCGTGGTGCTGGGGCGCGGCTATAACCGAACGATCCTCGACGTGGACCCCAGCGCGCACGCCGAGATCGTGGCGCTGCGCGAGGCGGCGTGGAAAACCGGCAATCACCGCCTCGCCGGCTGTACCGTCATCGCCACGCTCGAGCCTTGCGCGATGTGCGCGGGGGCGCTGGTGCAGGCCCGCGTGGCGCGGCTGGTCTATGGCGCCGACGATCCCAAAGCCGGCGCCATCCGCTCGGTGCTCGGGCTGGCGGCGCATCCCCGGCTGAACCATTCCTTCGCCGTCGCCGCGGGCGTGCGCGGGGAGGAGTGCGGCGCGCTGCTGCGCGCGTTTTTCGAGCGGCGGCGCGCCGATGCCGCCGCGGAGCAAAGCCCGATAAAATAGAGTCGCGCGCAATCGCGCGCCGCCGAAACACACGTCGCGGAGAGGTGGCCGAGTGGCTGAAGGCGCGCGCCTCGAAAGCGTGTATACCTGAAAGGGTATCGGGGGTTCGAATCCCTCCCTCTCCGCCAGCCTTTCCGCTCCCCCGAGCCGCGCTTTGCTTCCATTCCACGCCTGCCGCCGGCCGAGCGCTTACGCCACAAGAGGAACGACGTCCGAGAACGACGGTCTGGCTGCCGCCGTGCGCAAAAACCTGGCCGGAAGACCAGGTCAACACCCCGGATGCTGCGCGCGGCGCCTCCGAGCCGCTAACCAGTTACGGTGCTTGAGTTTACGGCCGAGACTGCGCGCCGCGAAAGCGCCTCGCAGTGTTGAGCTTCCCAACGGGGGGAACCCAAGCTGGAGCCCCCAATGGTAGGCGGGGCGATAAGCTTCGCAGGGCTTTGATCTCCCACCCCAAGGCGCTCCGCTGCGCTGCGCGCTCTCTCGGCGCTTGCCTCGCAGCGCATTCCCCCCGGTCTCGGCCGGCTGGATTTTCTGTGGTGGACTCGGGGCCGGCCCCCCCCGCCCGAATGGGGGAGTGGCGGGCCTCGATTCAACCTTATATAAGCCAAGCGAAATCCGACGGCCAACCGTGAGACAGCGAAAGCGCCCATCTACGGGGCGCGCCGACAGACGCCTCTTCGTCCTAGGAGCGAACCCCCTCCGAGATGAATGCGGCGTTCCGCCGGGCCCTGCAGCGCACTCGGCCCGACGCCACGGCGGCTTCCCCCGGCGGGCGTCATAAGTAGGATTCGGCCTGCGCTGGCAGAGTTGCCCAGAATTGCCGTCCGGATACAATGCAGACGGCCCATGCCTCCGGTTGCGCCGCCGTTCCGCCGGAGCGACCGCCGCTCTGGTGGCGACGTGACTATTCTGGAGCGAGACGAAGAGGGGCTCGCGCATGGGTACAAGTCCGGCGAACAGTCGGGCAGGCGCGCATGTCCGAGGGCATTCCCGTCTTGACGCGGGCGAGATCCGGTGAATGCGGTAAGAGGCGTTCGGCGTATCTATCGCCGGCTCGCATTTGGGCTAGGTTATCGCCACGAAATCGGCGCCGCTTTCCGCTTCCGGGGCGACGATCGGTGATCTTGCCGCGCGGAGTAAATGACCGGAATCCGCCGCAAGTTCCCGTCACGCGGGAGCGATGGTAAAATTTTGGACGACCTCGACGTTCTTCTCTCTTTGAGCCAAAGGTGTCGTTCCCATGGACGCGAAGGAAGCAGGCTGCTGCGAAGTTTCAAAGCAGAATTATCGGACGTATGACTTGGCGTGTGGCAAGAGCGCGGTTCTGCTTTGGTATCTTCCGGTACTTGCCCTGATCGCAGGCCTGAACTGGGCCGAGGGGCGCCCGTGGCTGTGGATTCCGGCGTTCGCGGTCATGGGCGTTGCGTGCCTTGTCAACGCCGCCCGATGCGGCAGGCTGCATTGTTACGTGACGGGCCCGGTTTATCTGCTGGCGGCCCTCTACACGGCGTTCGCGGCTTATGGAATTTTGCCGCTGCGTCCCGGCCTCTTCTTGACGATTGTGCTCGGAATAGCCGTCCTCGCGCTCTGTGCCGAATGCCCATTAGGGACATATCGCCGCAAGGCGTAGCCGCTATCGTGACGCTTTTCGATTGTCGAACTGAGTTTCCGCAAACCTAAGCCGCTTCGACCCTCGCGCCCGTCGCCCCGACCCGCTCACGATCTCACCGAGCGGGGGGTGGGCGTATCCGTGACCGCCGGCGCCTGCGCGGGTCGCGTGGTTGCGCTTCCCCTCAATCGAGGCTCGCTGCATCCCCGATCCGGAGTTGTCCGGAGCTGGCGTCCGGATACAATGTAAACGGCCGGTGCCTGCGGTTGCGCCGCCGTCACGCCGAAGCAATCGAAGCGCGAGCCGGAAGGAAATCGTTACCGAGGGAGAAATGAGCATCGGCGTCGATGGCATCCCGCTTTTCACCACCCACGGCTACAGTCTCCTGATGGATTGGCTCGGCGACGACTATCCGCATGACAAGATCGAGAATCTTCGGCTCATCGCGATGATGCCGGAGGAAGCCAGCGCCTCGGCGGTCAAGCGAGAGTTGAAGGCGCTGCTGAAAGCCAAGCCGCCCAAGCGGATTCATCGCATTCTCTCCGACGCGATCGCGACCTTGACGGAGGACGGCATCAAGTGACCGCGGCGTAGTCGGGCCCGACGTGCCCGCGCCCGCGCGCGCCCGCGCCGCCGCGGATTGCCGCCGCCGAGCGTGCCGGCCGGCCGCAGTGCAAACTGCCGAGGCCAACGCGGCCCTTGCGGGGTCGCGGCCGGCGCCGGAACCAGCGGATTTCAGCGCCGGCGCCGTTCGCGGCAGCTCGGCATATTAAAATTGCAGGGTAAGCTCCTCATGCCGCGATGCGTTTCCTGGCAGTCCCGTTCCTATTTTTCGCCCTCGTTCCCCTGTCGGTAGCGCAGGTTGCCGGCGCGTGCCCGGGCGGACGGGTGATCAGCGGCTTTCAATTGACGGTCGAGACGCCCGCGGGCGGCCCGGCGCTGCCGCTGACCGAAGTCAACGACCTGCAAGCGGGCGACACGCTCTACTACGTTCCCTACCGCCTGCCGGTTCGCTGGCGCAATCCGGCGCACGTCGCGATGCTGATCGTGCCCCAGGCGGAAGACGGCGACGGCGAGCTCCGCGTCTTCACGCAGCCGGCGAAGCGCGCCGCCGCCTGGACGCTGACCCAGACTCCGGCCGCGGTCGCGTTTCTGTTCGGGCCGCATGGGTTCAACGCCAACAAGACCCGTTCGCTGCTCGCCGCCCATCCCGAACTCATCGCCCGCTTCACCAGCTATGCGGCGCAAGCCGCGCGGGTTGAGGCGCTGGTGCGCTTGCTCGCGGCTTACGAGCAATCGCCGCCGGGCAGCGTCGATCTGAACGCGGAACTCAAGCAGTACTCCACCGTTTACGGCGTGGATCTGCCGAGCGTGAACCCGGCGCTCTCCCCCGCGCAAGAGGCGGCGGCGCTGCTCGCCGCCGTCGCGCCGCCGACGGCGGAAAACGGCCCTTCGCCCCACGCCGCCTTGGCCGCCGGCTCGACCAGCACCGCCGCCGCTCTGGCCAGCCTCTACTTCGGCCCCGAGATGGGCATCGCCAACACGACGCTGCCGCTGTTCCGGGCGCTGCACAACAGCCTGTTTCCGGGCACGGAGTTTCAGGGCGCCTTTGCCGATCCGGCCGCCGGCGGCACGCTGCTGTGCACGGCGGCGACGGCGGCGTCGCGCAAGCATCCGGTCTTCATCTGGATGGACACCATCCCCGGCGGCGCGCCGCCCGCGGTGCGCCTGGCGCAGGGCGATTCGGCGACGCTGCCGGCGCGATGGAAATCCAAGGTTGCCGTCACGTGCGCCAGCGTCGGGCAATTGCGCGCGTTGCGGCGCGCGCGCGATTGGGAGTTAGTCGGGCCCACGCGCGCGGCCGTGCCGGTGCGGCTCGCCGTCGGCGAGCTGGACGACACGCTCACGCTCGATCTGCGCCAGGCGAAGCTCGTTCCCGGCGATTACCGCCTCACCGCGCGCTGGGACTGGACGCCGATCACCGTCTCCGGCACGTTCCGCGTCGCCGCCATACCCGACCTGGCCGCCGCCCGGATCGCGCCGGCGGCGGCCGCGGCGCTGGTCACGAAGAGCGGGACGGTCGCGGTGCCGCTGACCGGCGGCGATTTTTCCTTCGTGGAGAAAGTCGAGCTCGCGCCCCAGGCGGGCGGCGGCGCGCCGCAAGCGGTCGCCTTCCAGCGCGCCGGCGGCCGATTCACGGTCGCGCTCGACACCGACGCCTTGGCGCCCGGCAACTACGATCTGCGCTTGATCCAGGTCAACGGCGCCGCGCGCAGCGTGCCGCTCGCGATCCGCGCGCCCAATCCCAGCCTCGAGGACCTGCCGCTGCGCGTCAACGCGGGCGCCGCCGCGGCGCCGGTGATCTTGCGCGGGCGTTATCTCGAGCGGCTCGGGCGGATCACCAGCCCGAACGCCACCTGGGCGCTCGCGCCCGTCGCCCCGGCCGCTCACGATCTCACCGAGCGGGCGGCGACCGTATCCCTGACCGCCGGCGCCCGCCCCGGCGACGACCTCGCCGCCAGCCTGTTCGTGGCGGGCCTGCCCACGCCCATCCTGGTGCCGGACGCGCTGCGCGTGCTGGGACCGCAGCCGGCGATCACCAGCATCCGGCGCTCGCTCGAGACCGATGCCACGGTGGCGCCGCGGCCCGACGAATTGCCGCGCGACGCCACCGCCAACTTCACCTTCCTCTTGGCGAACGGCTCCGCCGATCCGGCGATCCGGCTGCGCTGCGCGCAGGCGGGGGCGGGCGGGCCGCCGATCACGCTGCGCGCCGGCGAGCCGGCCGCGGCCGGCGAGCTGGATGCCGGCGGCGACGGCCTCTTCTATTTATCCATCGCGCCCGGCCGCATCGCCGCGCCCGGCTGCGAATTGCAGATGATCGCGACCGATCCCGAGGGCGGCGATTCCGCCCCGTATGATCTCGGCCGCATCGTCGAACTGCCGCGCATCACGCGCTTCACGCTCACCAACCGCAGCGTCGGCCCCAATCTCTACGCCGGCGAACTCACCGGCCAGGACCTGCAACTGATCGCCAAGACCGGATGGTCCGCCGACGCGGGCGTGCCGGTCACCAGCATTCCGCTGCGGCATGGGGGAACGCCGCCGGTCGAGACGCTGGAGATCGCCATGCCCTGGCCGCCGCCGGCGCCGCATGCGCCCCTCTATATCTGGCTGCGCGGCGAGCGCCAGGGCCGCAAGACCACCGTCGCGCCCTAGGCCCGCCCGCCGCGCGCTCCGCGCCGAACCGCCGCGCGCTTCCCCGGTTCGGCCGGCGCGGCCCGGCGCCCGCCGCCATCGCCGGGGCGAGCCCCGCGCGGCGTGGGGTGAAGATGAAGCTTTCCGGCGCGGGCCGGCGCGCCGCTCTTATTTGACCGAGAACGCCAGCGTCTTGAGCACCGTGCCGCCGGACGCGGTGACGCTCACTTGCCAATCCCCGGCCGCGTCCACGGTCTTGTACGCCCAGGTGTGCCAGGGACTGCCCTTGACGTCGAGCTGCGTCTGAAAGCTGGCGTGGCGCGGCGACGTCCAAGTCACCGTCACGGGATCGGAGGGTCCGCCGGTGAGTTCCAGCCAGAGATAGACGCGGCTGCCGGCGGCAAAGGAAGTGTTCTCGCCCGACAGCTGCCGGTTCTGCACTGCCGTCCCTAGTTTCGCCTGAGTCACCGCGGGCGGCCCTGCGGCCAAGGCCGCCATCGCCAATAAGAGGACCCCTATCGGGGCCATAACTAGCAGTTTTCCGCTCCGCATGCGCGCATCATAGGCCGCGCGGGGACGCGTGTCAAACGCCGGCCGCGCCGGGCGCCCGCGCCGCCGGGCCAGGCCGCCGACCCGGGCCGCGGAGCTCCGATCCCGCGCGGCCAGCGATGGCTCGCCGCTCGCGCCTTGGGGACCCCGATTCCCATCCCAAGGCGCGCCGCTGCGCCGTGGGGACCCCGGCCCGCCCCGCTCCGGCGTGGTTAACTGGCAGGGACCCGCCCTGCGGAATCTTGCGGGGTCTTCTATTGGCGCTTCGCTGCGCTGCGCATTGTCTTGGCGCTCCGCTGCGCTGCGCGGTTACACGACTCATTACGACTCGCGCCGCATGAGATAGGCCATGTTTTCCAGACGATTCACCCCGTCATGCACGGCGAACTGGCGCGGCTGCGTCTCCCCCGCCGGCCGGTCCCACAGGGTGGCGGCGGCATAGGCGCCATCCACGCGCAGCGCGTAGAAGGAGAGGTCGAAGAGCTTGAGCCGGTCGGGAAAGGCGCGGAAGTTGTGCACCACGCGCTGCAACACCTCCAGCACCGCCTCCCGCGGATGCTTGCCCTGGCGCATCAACTCCACCACGGTATGCCCGCCGGCGACGCGAATATTCTCTTCGCCGCGTCCGGTCGAGCCCCCCGCCCCCACTTCCCCATCCACGAACAGCCCGGCGCCGATGAGCGGCGAGTCGCCGACGCGCCCGGGAATCTTGAAGGCGATGCCGCTGGTCGAGGTCACGCCGGAGATCTCGCCCCGCGCGTTCACGCCCAGGCAGGTGATCGTGCCCGTGGGCGGATTGAGGATGCGGTTGATGGCGCGCTCGCGCTCGGCTTCGGGAATGCGCAGCCGCCGCGCCCGCGCCTCCAGCTTCTTGCGAAACTCCGGCGAGTCCAGCCCCGGCCCCCAGCTATCCTTCAGGCTGCGCGTCTCCCGCCACAGCAGCCACACGCGCCGGGCGTGGTCGGTGAGCAAGTCCACCTGGGGAAAGCCGTAGTCCTTGGCGAACTGCGTCGCGCCCGCGCCCACGAAAAAAATCTCATCGGTGTGATCCATCACCGCCTTGGCCACCAGCGACGGATTCTTGCAGTTCTCGAGCGCGCCCACCGCGCCGCAGCGGTTGCTCGGCCCGTGCATGACGCAGGCGTCGAGCTGCACGACGCCCTGTTCGTTGGGCAGCCCGCCGTAGCCGACGGTGTCGTCGGTGGGATCGTCTTCGGTGCGGTTCACGCCGGCGATGACGGCGTCGAGCGTGTCGTCGCCGGCCGCCAGGCGCTCGTAGGCGGTCTGCGTCGCGCCGGTGCGGAAGCCGTTGCCGCTGGCCAGCACGACGGGCCGCTTGCCGCCGTTCGGCTGCGTCCGCCCGGCCGCCGCCGCGCCCGGCCGCGCCGCCTCCGCTCCCAATACCACCGTCGTGCCCACCCCAGCGGCCAAGCCGGCCGCGAACTCCCGCCGCGAAAGCTTGCTCATAGCGCTCCTCGATGGTTTCCGAAGCGAGGAGCATACCAGGATTGCCCGCCCGGCCGCCATCCGCCCTCGCGCAGCGCGGTCGGGGAGCGGCGCCGCGCGGCTTGCGCGAGCATCGCCCGGGCCGGTCGTGAAAAAGCCCTTAACGGCCGCGGCGCGCGCCGCCGGAACGCGGCCGGCTCGCGGCCCCGATCCCGAGCCCGCTAATGCCGCGTCTGGCGTATGACGATCTCGGTCTGCCCGCCGCGGCTGCGGGTTTCGATGTTCAGTTCCAGGCCGGCATCCACCACCCCCAGCGTGTTGCCGCCCTGGTTGGTGATGCGCGCTTTCGCGTATTGCGTCCGGTAGAAGTCGAGCACCGCGGCCGCCGGATCGGGCGTGAGGAAACGCAGCACGTCAGCGTGAAAACTGCCGAAGTCCACGCGCTGGCTGCGCTCCGCCGTCGCGCCGGGATAGATGGCGACGCCCAACTCGCGCGCCGCTTGATCGGAGGGCTGGCCATCGCTGACCTTGCCCCACGGCAGGGTCACGACGTTGCCGTTGGCGGTGTGCTCCGTGCGCACGTGGCTGATGAAATAGGCGCCATAGCCGAGAATCACGATCACGCAGAGCACGATGACCACGCCGGCGCCGATGGCGATCGTAGCGCCCAATCCCAGGCCCTGCTTCGCCGCCGGCGGGACCGGCGCCGCCGGCATTTGCGGCCGCGCCGCCGCGCTTGCTTCGTTCACATTGCGCGATCCGCATTGCGCGCAGAAGGCCGCGCTCGCGCCGATCTCCGCTCCGCACTTATTGCAAAACGGCATGCCCCGTTGCCTCCCGGCCACTATAGCATCGCCCGCCCCGCGCTTCGCTCCCGCCGTTATCCGCCGGCCTGTGCGCTCCTCCTCGGCGGGCGTCCGGCCATTCGCCCGGGAGCGGCGGACATCCGGCGCGCCGGCGCGAGCCGCTTTCCGTCGGACCGCGAATGTGCAAAACGCCGCACACGAACACCACATTCCTGATTCCTGCGCGGGGCTGCCGGTCCGGAGGCGAAGAAACAAAATAAAGATCGCGCCAGCGACGGAATTGCCGGGTAAGATTGGTTCGGCACCAACCATGTCCCCCCGATGGCTTTGCGTGTGCGTGCTGGTGGTTGCGTCGGCGCTGGCCGTTTTCGCCGACGGCATCCCGGCCACTTCGACCCCGCCCGATCCCCGCATCAGCGTAGGCGGCGGCTCGGATGCGGTGCCGATCACCAGCCTGAATTTCACCTTCTTCAGCGAGAACGGCCTGAGCGGCTCGTTCTACACGCCCGGCAGCCCGCAGGACTGCGAACTCGGCGTGCCCGTCGACAGCACCAACGTGCCCGGCTGCAGCTTCGAGAACATGACCGGTCAGATCCTCAACACGCTGACGGTGCAGATTCCCACGGACATGCAATTCGACGTCTTCGACTGTACGCCCAGCTCGTTCGTCACCTTGCCGATTCTCGGCACCGTCCCCATTCCCGGCTTCCATAGCTGCAGCGAGCAGAACAACGCCCAGGGCGGAGTCACCGCGATCGTTTTCAGCAGCAATTACGACAACGATCAGGATCTCGACGACATCGGCCTGCTTCCCGGCCAGTTCTTCCAGATCAGCCTCGCCGGCGGCACCGGCAGCGACGCCGGCGGCTGGGATATGAACACGCCGCTCTCGGTGGCGTTCAACGCTCCCGAGCCTGCGAGCCTCGCGCTGCTGGCGCTCGGGCTGTTGCTGGCCGGCGGCCTGGCCGCCTGGCGCCGCCGCCGCGCCTTGTAGCTAGTCCTTCGCGCCCACGAGCGCGGCGAAGTCCGCGCGCTTTTGCAAAGCGGCCAGCTCCGGATCCTGCCGCACGGTGGTCGCCGAATAGCCGTGCGCGACGGCCTGGCGCAGCATGGCCATCGCCGCATCGGGGCGATGGCCGAGCGCATCCACGACCGCCTGGCTGTACATCAGCGCCACGTCGTCGGGCGCGATCGCGCGCGCCCGCCGCGCGAACTGCGCCGCCTCGGCGTCGTTGCCTTCCTTGGCGTAATACATCGCCAGGTCGCCCATGGTGTCCGCGTCGCGGGGATTGACCTGCAGCTCCTGAAACGCCAGCGCGATGGCGCGGTCATAGCGCTCCTTGGCCGCCGCGGTCTGGCCCGACCAGCGCAGCGCATCGGCTAAATTCCCCAGGTCGGTTTCCGCATGGGGCCGCATCTCCACCGCTTTCTGGAAGTAGGGCACCGACTGCGCGTACTGGTGCAGGTAAAAATAGGCGACGCCCAGATTCGAGTAGCCGTCGGCGGTGGGACTCAGCGCCACCGCGCGCTGCAGCGGCGCCAGGCTGGCCTGGTACTTCCCTTGCGCCAGCAAGACCGCGCCGGTATTCAAGTAGCCGAGCTGATTGTCGGGCGCCAACTGCGTCACGCGCCGGTAATGGGCCAAGGCGCGCGCATAATCTCCGAGCTGAAACTCCGAGTTGCCCAGCACCAGCGCATTCAGCCAGTAATAAGGATTGAGCTGCACCGCCTTCTCGTAGGCGGCGTGCGCCGGCGCCGGCTTGCCGGCCGCCAGGTACGCCGCGCCCAGCGAGCGGTAGGCCTGGTCGGAGTTGGGCGCCAGCTGCGCCGCCTGGCGCAACTCGGCGATGGCGGCATCGGTGTTGCCGGTCGCGCGCAGGACGCGGCCGCGTGCCAGCAGCACCTCCGCCTGCCGCGGATCGAGCTGCGCCGCCTGATCGGCGGCGGCGCGCGCCTTGGCCGCCCAGAACGCGTCGCGGGTGATGTCGTATTGCACCAGGCTGGCGTCGGCGATGCCGGCATAGGCCAGCCCGAAGCGCGGATCGCGGCTGAGCGCCTGCGTGAACAGATCGATCGCCGCCTGCGCGCCGGCGCGGCTGCGCTGCGCCGCCAGCGCCTGCCGCCCGCGCAGATACAGGTCATAGGCTTGCAGGTTCTCGGTGGGATGCGCCACCGCCTGCACCTGCTCGGCCGGCGTCGGCTTCAGCGCCAGCGCCTGCGCCAGCCCGCCGTAGATCTCGTCCTCGAGGGTGAAGAGATCGCCGGCGGCGGCGTTGAACTCCCGTACTCACACGCGCCCGCCGGTGACGGCGTTGTCGAGAGTCACGATCACGCGCAGGCGGCCGCCCGCCTCCGCCACCGTTCCCTGCACCACCAAATTCGCGCCCAGCGCCCGCGCCGCCGCCGGCCAATCCCGCGGGCTCGCGGCCGGCGCCGGCGCATCGCGGCCGGCCAGATGCACGTCGGGAATCTGGAACAGCCGCGCCGAGAGCGATTCGGCCATGCCCAGCGCCAGATAGTTCGCGTTCGCCGGCCCCAAGAAATGGAAGGGCAAGATGGCGACGAACTTGCCCCGCGCCAGCGGCGGCACCTCACCGCTCAGCCGAGCCGGCGTGGTTGCCGGCGCGGTTGCCGGCGCGCGGTGGCGCAGCGCCCACCAGCCGCCCCCCAGCGCCGCCGCCAGCGCGCAGGCGCCGGCGACGGCGAGCATCCCGCGGCGCCTCCGCGCCCGCAGCCGCCGCCGCGAAACGGGCGCGGCGGCAGTCTCGCCGCCGAGGTCCGCGAGCATCTCCCGCGCCGACTGGTAGCGGTCCTCGGGCCGCGCCTCCAGGCAGCGGTCGATCACGCGGCAGAGCGCCTCGGGCAGATCCGGGCACGCCTCGCGCGGATCGCGCGGCCGCGACTTTACCCGCTGGTACATCAACTGGAACGCCGTCTCACCGTGAAAGGGCGTGTCGCCGGTCGCCATCTCATAGAGGATGATGCCGATGGCGTAGAGATCGGCGCGCGCATCCGCCGTCCGCCCCTCGACCTGCTCCGGCGACATGTAGCGCGGCGTGCCCAGCACCGCCCCGGTCTGCGTCATCGCCGCCTGGCTCGCCGCCAGCGAGCGCGCCAGGCCGAAGTCGGTGATATAGAGGCTGCCCTGGCGGTCGAGCAGCAGATTCTGCGGCTTCAGGTCGCGATGCACTACGCCTTGCTCGTGCGCGGCCGCCAGCGCCTCGAGCATCTGCCGCGCCAGCCGCGCGCACTCCTCCGGCGGCAGCCGGCCTTCGCGCCGCAGCCGCCGGTGCAGGTCCTCGCCCTCGATGTAGGCCATGGAGATGAACTTCACCCCCTCGGCTTCCCCGAGATCGTGGATGCGCAGGATGTTTTTTTGCGAGATGCGGCTGGCCAGCAGCAGCTCTTGCTTGAACCGCCGCATCATCTCTTCGTCGGCGGCCAGCGCAGGCTGGATGATCTTCAGCGCCACCGTGCGGTCGAGTTCGCGGTCATAGGCGCGATAGACGCGTCCCATGCCGCCCTCGCCCAGCAGCGCCTCGATGCGATAGCGGGGGCCGAAGTCGGCGCCCGGCGCCAGGCCCGCGGCGCGCACGGCCGTCGTCGCCGCCGCCGCGCCCGCGGCCGACGCGCCGCCCGGCGGGGACGCGCCGCCCGGCGGGGACGCGCCGCCCGGCGGCGACGGCGCGTTCGGCGGCGCGGCGCCGCCCGCGTGCGGCGCCGGCAGCGTGGCGTTGTCGCCGCCGATGCCGACGGCCGAACCGCAACGCGCGCACGACACCGCCGCTTCTTCTACGGCCTCGCCGCAATGCAAACAGTGGCGCACACGCTCCCGGACTTCCCCGGCTTCGGATGCGCCGGGTGTAGCTGTGATTATCCTCTAGCTGTGGAGGCGCAATAGGTTGTTCCGTGCAAGGCCGGAACGGCTGATGGGCGGTGACAGACCCAAGCTAGCATGAGGCCGGTGCCAGTTGTACTGGTGGACCCAGGAGCGAAGCTCCTGGGTGCGTTC